>WNGL01000230.1_pt1 | contig 246677 bp, 219 predicted proteins | sample 5400591 | NCBI WGS metagenome assembly WNGL01 (sample SAMN13153377, study PRJNA577476) | soil metagenome | isolation source: 80 cm soil or saprolite under Garry oak tree replicate 1 | place: USA:California | collected 2016-06-15 | reverse complement strand
CTCTTGACTAAACTTCTCGCTGTTTCCAGCATCAGGTCATCCTGTTCGAACGCTTCGACTTCGCGTAATGCCTCTTGCTGTGTGCCGTATACGCCGACTGTCATGCCAGCGTTGTGATTGATTATGAAGTTCGGGCCGTGGGAAGTGATTCGGTACGTGTCGGCCATTTTGCTACCCTCGAAATGTAAATATAAACCGTTTCGTGCGGAAATCGTATGCGGAAAAAACAGTGCGTTGGCGTACATTGTCGTTGACGAGGGCGTCGCATAGGCACAGCATTTCATTAGAAGGTAGCCATTCAAAAACTCCAACCGAGGATGAAATGATATACACAAACGTGCGATTCCGCGCTGGTCCGCTTCCAGAAGAATTCGTCACTGCTCTTGCGAAACACAGCCATACGACGGTTAGAAACATGTTTTCAGCGTGCATTCTGTGCGAGCGCAAGGCAACGATTGCGGCTGTCAGCTTGGATACAAAATCATGGCTACGTAAATCGAAAACAGGAAAAATACGAATGATGCTCTACGGGTTGTGCAGACCGTGCTCCGACGTACCGGACGCAATCGAAAGAGCTGAAGCCGCGGCAATTATGGAGTCTGACAAAACTGTTCATTAAATATTGCAAGCGATACACCTACCGCAATTTCTCGACTACTTGCCATACGTAAATCCTGGCTGTCTCTTCTCCAAACGAAACTTGCAAACGCTTCCCTTGAATGGTCTCGACGATAGCTTTTATCTCCGCGTCAACAAGTCTCCCAGCTGTCAGCTGTACCATGATGCGGTCGCCTACCTTAAATTCGTTTATGCCGGGCGACGCGTTCCGTCGTGCCTTCATCTCACTCTGCCCAGGTTGTTTCTGCGAGTATCTTCAATGCTGTCAGCGCGTCTGTTAGTGCTATCAGTTCATGATGATGGTCTGCGCTGTTTTGTAGTTGCTTGAGTCGCAATATGGCGGCTTGCTCTGCGCCTGCAATTTTCAGTTTGAGCAGTTTGGGATTTGTTTCTATTACAGCCGCTCGATAAGGCTCCTGCCAAGTCGGATATTTCAGAACTACATCCTTCATGGTGTGTCCTTCTCGCGTGCGACTCTCCGCAGCCCGTTAAGCGAATTCAATGCGTCCTGCAACGCAACGTGTTCATCACGGCTGTCAGCGTTCCCGTTAAGTTCAGCACGACGAGCCTCTATCGCGTTAAGAGCAGCGCCTATCATTTCTTCCAGCTTCTCTGGATTTAATTCCATCAAGGCAGCCAGAACAGGCTGCTGCCAAAGGGTAACGTACGTCGCTCATGCATTTAACCTTTCAGAAGACAGGAATCTGCCCGCTCATTAGGGAACAATCTCGCATTTTGCTGCCTATCGCAAGCGAACTCCGCTGCCGAAAGGTGTGCGTTAGCGTCCGCTAGCGTACCGTATGAAAATCCGCGTTGACTCGTACTCGTTCAGGGCGTATCTAAACTCCAAGCTAAGTCCTAAGCTGCTAATTCGAACGGATGCACTATGTGTGTCAGGGTGTTTCTGGCGGAAGACGCGGAAGTAATGCGTAAAGCGATTCGCCATTTGTTGAGCGGATGCAAAGACATTACGGTCGTCGGTGAAGCCGCGACCTTATCTGAAGCAATCCAGAAGACGAAAGAATTGCGTCCTGATGAAATTATCTTTGACTTGCACATGGCTGACGGCGCAAACCAGCATCTATTCGATGGCACAAAGCTGCTAGCAATGTCTTTTGCAAATGATGATGAAGCGGCAGCATTGGCTTACAAAATTGGAGCAGCGAAATTGCTGGATAAGCTGGAATTGTCGAACGAACTGATTCCGGCGATTCTGGAACTGGCACCAGCGAAGACAGCGCAGTCGGCTTAGTGACCGCAATTCGTGACAGATTTTCTCTTACACGATTCCATTTACAGGCTCGCCCCTAGCCCTCTAGAGGCCTTACTCTATCGACCGACCTGGTGCCCAGAGAGATGATTCACACTCCAAGATGATTTCGCTAAGGAGGTTTTATGTTGGCAATCATCGCGGCAGTGCTGGTGGTGCTCTGGCTTCTGCGGATTTCTCGCATTTCATGTTTCGTCATGGCTCATCCACCTTCTGCTCATTTGCGCAGTGATTTCTCTCATTGCGCATTTCTTCCGTGGCAGACTTAGCACGGCCTAGCGTTAGCTGTTTAAGTAACGGGATGACGGTCTCGTCCCTCCGGGGAGTGACTGCACACGGTAACCCGAGTCGGGCCTTTGCAGTTTGACTGGCTTGGAAGTTGCCCTTGGCCGTCAGCACAAATCAGCGTGCTAAACTGCCTTCTCCTCTTTCTTCTGCACTTCAAATCTGGAGCCGTTGTCCAGAAATCAATTCAAATAAATCCGAATGACATCTTGGGAATCGGCTTTCAAGAAGAAGTTGACGTTGAAGCTCTCCGCGGGAGGTTGCGCAAGATGAGCGACGCCAACTTTTGCGTTCTGGAAAAGCTGCCAGATTTATGTGCAGCCCTGGAGCAAACTTCGGAAAGCCGCCGCGAGAGTGTTTTGTGATTCAGTTGAGGGAAGCAAGAGCGGAGTGGAAGCGGAGGAATAAATGAACGGAAGTTCACCTTTCCAACTCGCAGGACTCAGGCGGGGGAGAGCAGAGCATCGACCCGTTCTAGCAACTTCGAGGCACCGTCCGTTTTTGAAATGCAAACAACGCCGATGGCTTTGCATAAAGTTTCAGAGAGCATGTCGGCGTACATAGTAAATAGGATGACTGGTGTTTCCGGCATAGCATTCTTCAGGACCGTAGCCGCTTCCGCTCCGTTCAACCGGGGCATGGCAAGGTCCAGGAGTATCAAATCAGGTCGCGATTTTTTAGCCTTCTCGATAGCGTCTACGCCGTCAACAGCCTCGCGGACTACGAGTTCCCTATGCCGACCTTGAAGCAAGAGCCGAACCGACAGACGCATTTTGGCACTGTCATCGGCAGTCAGTACCGTTTTAGCCATGAATCAGAATTCATGCTTATTCTGAGTCTGACGCAATAGGAGAGAGCCTGTATTTGATCGGACGGAAAGTGCACGTCGCCCCTGACCTTTTTCGATGGCGCGATGAACGCCTCGAACGGCCCGTCATCTAACTCTCCACGCCGTGTTCTTTGACGACCTCGCGCGCGTTCTTGTCTTCCCGCATCCCGACAAATTTCGAATGTCTCAGATGGTCGCTTTCGGTCCACTCCAAGAATTCGATTTGCGCCACGAGTTCAGGTCGGAGCCAAACACACTTCTTCATGTCCTCAGCGGTCAGACCCTCGCCCCAGCGTGAGCGATGGATTTCAGGGAAATTGACGAACAGACATTCCAACGTAACAAGAGGTCGAAGTTTCTCGAATATGTGGCGCGACGCGATTTCGTCTGAAGCCCGGATTGACTAGCTTTCGACCGAACTTGAGAGTAAGGTCGTGATGTCAATACACATCCTACCGCCACGCCCAATTTCGGCAACGGCACCTTGTGCATAAGACCGACGCCAAGGTCCGAAACGGCGAGCCAACCTTTTCAACCCTAGCGAATTGAAAAATACGCTCTGCTGAGCGTGTGAGATTCCACACAGCGAAGGAGCTTTTATGTTGGACGAACAAATGAAGTATCCGAAATGGCAGAAACCGTATCTTGCAGCATTGATGGAAGTGAAACAGGAGCAATTAAGTGCGAAGATTGCCGTCGCCGAGGCAGCAATTTCCCAACGCGCAAGAGAGCTAAGAACCAACGATTGGGACATCGATGAACATCTTGCAGTTCGGGACGCCGCGTTTAACCTGCATGTATTGAAGGGCCAACAACCGATAGAAGTTTCTTCTCGTCGTGACTTGAAATCCTGAAATCCCGAGATGCCGTCCGCGGGGCTCCCGGTGACGTGTTAGACTTCCGGTCGCCTGGACGATGCTACGCGGTCGCGGCTTTGCCGTACCCCTTTACGGCTTTCTCAATCCCAGAACCGGCGTTCGCCAGGTCCTTTGAATTCATGGCAGGTCGGACCGTAAGTCTGGCATTGAAAGCAAGGAACCACGGCTCAGCGATAGCAGGCAACTCCGATGAGTCCTTCATATCAAAGAATATGTATCCGGTTCGCTCGCCGTTATCTTCGGAAAAGTAGGCCGCCTCGGGCTTCATGTCATCGACGATGTTTTTGATTGTTGTCCCTAAACTGCCGGTGCGAGCCGCCGCGTTACCGGCTTCGACTGGGATTGAAACTTTCAGCATCATGCGCATGTTATCTGCCCTCCTTCGAGCGCGGCTGATTATACACCTGAGCAGAACCGGAGAACATCTTACTACTGCCCCATTCTTGCGATTCCCGCGATTTCATCGGTTCCTGTCTTCAGTAACTTACTGATTCCACGTACTCGCCCGCAGTACGACATTTACTAGTCGTCAGTTTTTAGTACCAGCTCTCAGTATCAAACGCCCGGTAGCAACATCGCTCCCGGGCGTTTTGCGTTTTGGCTAGCAGCTCAAATCTAGAATTCCAGTAAATTGGTGAGGAGCCCTACGTTTTCGATCCCGGTCTTCTAAGCATTTCGATCACTGCTTTGACATCGACGTATTACGTCCTCGCTTTTCTGTCCTGATCTGGACCACACCATTGGAAGTGCGGGCAAAATAAATGTAACGTTTGCGCTGGTTCCACGGTAAGTACAGGTAAAGGGTGGCGGGGGATGGAATTGCTGCAGCGATTCGCGGCGGGCGATCTGGACGCCTTTGAATCGCTTTTCGGGCAGCACCAGCGCGATGTGTACCGGTGGATCGTGCGCATCGTACGCGATCCGGCCGCGGCGGAGGACCTGACCGTGGAGACTTTTTGGCGTATGCACAAAGGGCACGCGGGATTCCATCCTGAGGCTAACTTCGCCGCGTGGCTGCGGCGCATTGCCACGAACGTGGCGCTCGATCATCTGCGACGGCGGCGTCCGTATGTCGAACTACCCGACGAAATTGCCGCAGAGCAGAAGCCGGATTCCGCTGTTCAGGAGCAAACACGCGTGGCGCTTCGCAAAGCATTTGCGGAATTGCCGCCACGGTTGCGCGTGGTCGCACAGCTCGGGCTGGTGGAAGACGAGACGTATCCGGAAATCGCGGAGGCTCTTGGCATTTCGGCAGGCGCGGCGAAAACGCGAATGTTCCGCGCGGTACGGTTGCTGCGAAAAAAATTACAGCGATTGGGAGTGCACTCATGAGGGAACCCGAAAAAGAGGGCGTGAAAGAGGCCGCGAAGAATTCGACGGAGCGCAGCGAGTTCGCCGACATTCGCGACAAGTTGCGTGACGCTTTGCCGCCGGTCGAGCAGTTGGAGAATGGGGCGGAACTTCGCCGCGATCTTTGGCCGGACATGCTTCGGCGGCTCGAGCATTCGCCTGTTCGCGTGCCGTGGTTTGACTGGGCGTTGCTTGCGATTTCCGGCGCCGCAGCCATTTTTTTTCCGGCGCTGATTCCCGCGCTCGTTTATCACTTGTAGTCCGCCTTTCTCACGGGACGCAAGGAATTTTCTCTTCCGAGCGAGTGACTGGTGGGAAATTTTGACGTGTACTTTTTGAGTTGAAAGGCAACTGTGAGGAGGGAGAGGGACCATGAACAAGCATCCGCTTCTTCGCGCATATCTTGCAGGCATCGCGGTGCCGACGGTTTTTCTGATGATCGTGGCCACCGTTTTCACTTTTGTGCGTTATGTCTACGATGCTCCCATTCCCATTGAACGCGTGATTGTGTTCCCGATGGCGTTCGTTCCCAACCTGTGGGGTTTGTGGAACGTGCTGCACGCGGCGTTTTTTACGCAAGGGCGCCTTTCGCTGGGAATTTTTGGCTGCCTGCTTCCGCTACTCCTCGCGCCGCTCGGCTATTTCGTGGCGCACATGCTGGAATTTCCCATCCCCTATCACATTTTCTCGCTTGCTCCGATCGGTCTGCCGGTCGCGATGATTCTCTACTACCTTGCGTGGAAGTATCTCGTTTCGTCCTTGAACGCTGAACTCGGTATTTGCTAACAGAAAGTTCATCCGGGAATTCGCGCGCCTTTCCACGTCGTCGTTCTATTTCGCAACAGGTGCAGTGTCGGCGTCTGTGAGTGGGGTTGTGGGCGCAGCTAGGAGTTCGGTACTTTGTTCAATACATAATCTCGGAATAAGTCAAATCTTTGACAGCATTTAAATAGTGCGCGAAAAAATGTGGGTCTCTGTCGATTTCGACGCTCCTTATTCGACGTGTATAGGGGACAACCAGAGTGCCGAGACGAAGCTCGTCCGAACCTTCGGGCGGGGGACGATACTGGCGGCATCGGTCCTTCTCTGTGCCCAGACATTTACAGCCGCATCCAGAAAGGAAACTCGATGAGACTACTCACCTATCTCAACTATGGCGGTAACTGCAAGCAGGCATTCCGTTTCTACGAGGAGCACCTCGGAGGAAAAATCACCATGATGATGACCCACGACCAACAGCCGAATCCGAGTGAAGTTTCACCCGATTGGAAAAATGCCATCCTCCACGCCCGTATCAGCATTGGAGAAACGGAACTCATGGGTGCCGACGTCCCGCCGGACCGTTTTCAGCCCATGCGTAGCGCCTATCTTTCCCTCATCGTCAACAGCACAGAGGAGGCGGAGCGCATTTATGCGCTCCTCACCGATGGCGGTCAGATTTTCATGCCGATGGAGGAGACCTTTTTTGCTGTCCGCTTTGCGATGCTCCGGGACAAGTTCGGCACGTCCTGGATGATCCTCCACGAACGTCCGAGACCGCAGAGCGTCTAAAAAATGCGCGTCGAGCGCTTTGATGGATCCGGACTCGGCGTACCGAGGCTACAATGCAGGTGAGATCGTACGGAAGAGAAGACTAGCTTCGTGAGCCTGGCCTCGCCACCTCGATTCACTGCACCTGCCGGGCTCACTCTCACTTTCCGTTGTGGGCTCCCGACGCGGCATTCATTTATTTAGTCCAGGGTTTCCTTCCAGACAAATTGGACATCTGGCGCATCACTCCTCTGCCGGCCCTTACCATCTCGCTCCCGACTTCCACATTCGCGACTTCGACATCTCGCCAGATGGTCGTGAAGTCGTCCTCGAACGAGTGCAGGAGCGTTCGGATGTGGTGCTGCTGGACCTCCCCCAACCATAATCCTTGATTGCCTCGGAGACGCGGTTTGGAGTTTGCCTCTGATTGCGGGAGGATGACGTGCTACTCTTCCACAATCCGATTAGGGAAGAGTTCTAGCCGACGATCCACCCAAAATCGGACCTGTCGCTTCCCAACCAAAGTTCAGCTTGTCTTCGCTGAGAGCCACGCGGCCGCAATCAAACACACTGTAATCAGGGTTGAGAAAACGATGGGGGTGGTGAAGGCGTATCTCCAGCTCAAAGCTGTGACTGCTAAAAAGCAAATGGCGAGCGCCCACGCAATGCCGCGCACGCGTGCCAAAGTCTCTGCCGGAAGTCCGCCCAGCAGCCACGCTAATACCGCCGCGAACGAAAGAAACACGGAGAAAAAAAGCCCGAACGCGCTGAAGAAGTCCCAATAAGTCCGCGTAAACCCTTGCACGTCAAAGTGGACGGAGCGCATTAACCCAAGAACCGCGTCCGCTCCCCATTCCGGATTATTCTGGCGAAACCCAAGTGTGTGACCAGCCGCAAAAAGCAGCAGAAGAACAGAAGAGATTCGATAAAGGATTGGCGCTTTGATGTACTCCCTCCCGAACGTTCGCTGCGGCAGTTTACCACATCAGTTAACCCGGTCTGGCGCTTGCTGTCGTTCACGGGGAAACCGGAATTGATTCCCGGAGACCCGATCGCGCCGTTACTTCCGGCTTGCCGATGCAATTCGGAAGCTGTCGAATTGCAATCCCCCGCTAGTTATTTCGACGTATTGCGAACCGCTGGGATCCGAGCTAGGACCGCCGAGTCGGCTTCCGGGTGATAATGCTGCAGCTGAGATCGTCCAGAATGGAGGGCCTAGCTTCGCAAGCGTGGTCTCGCCAACCTGGCGTGGCGGCTACCGAGTCTGGTCAAGTCCGACGCGGCGCACCAAGTCCGCGAAACGCGGGTCACCGCGGAGGGGATCAAAGAAGGGATGCACTTTGATGTACCCCAGAATCGGTGAGTGTTCCTTGTAGGCCCGCTCGAGCCAGAAAAATGTCTGTTCGTTGTCGCCGAGTCCCAGATAAGCGTTCACAAGAGCAGCACTAGGAACGTAGCCTGTCTTCTGCCGTCGTTTTAGTTCATCAAGAAGGCGGAGCGCTTCGGTGCGACGCCCAGTATGCGCGTATGCCCTGACGAGCACGCCGATTACAGCCGGATTACGCTCGCTGAGCGCGAGCGCTTTTTCCAGCACGGGAACCGCTTCGTCCGGCTGACTGTTTGCAATGAGCGCGAAACCCAGAAACCAGCAAGACCAGTAGGTCGAGGCATCATCGTGGCGCACCGCCAGATCGCTTCGCAGTTCGCGAATGGCTTCATCGTAATGGCGCGACTGGAATAGAATCCACCCCACGGTTTTGCCCGTAATTCCGATGGGGTCAAGCTCCCGGGCCCGTCGGGACCATGCGAGCGCCTCTTCCGTGCGCCCCTGAGACAGCAGCCAGCTCGAAAATGAGAGATGCGCCCCGGCGTCGTTCGGATCCAACTCGAGGGCGAGCTTGTATTCGCGCTCGGCGTCGTTCCAATGCCATTGCATCTGATACAAACTCCCCATCAGGGCATGTGCTCCAGGAAGCGCTGGATCCAGTTCCAGCGCCCTACGGACCGCGCTGATTACTTTTGGCTGCACTTCATTCGGAGGAGCCCCGCCAACGCCAGGCTGGCCGAGTTCGGCATACGCCTGGGCCAAGCCGAGGTAAGCCGGTGCAAACGCCGGGTCCCTCTTGATGGCTTCCTCAAAGTAAGCAATGCTTTTTTGCTTTGCAGCTGGCCTGTTGCTTTTTTCGAGGAACTGCCCCTTGAGAAAGTTCTCATAAACGTCCGGGGAGACTCGGCGCGCGACTACAAGTCTGGCGCGTTCTGCACCGGTGACCGTAACCTCCACTCTTCCAGCGATCGTTTGTGCTACGTCGCTCTCCAGGCCGAGGGCGTCGCCGAGTTCGCGGTCGTAGGTCTCCGACCAGAAATGCTCGTCGGTGGCGGCGCGAATCAACTGGGCGTGAACGCGGACCCGACCGCCCTCGCGTATGACAGAGCCTTCCACTATGGCATCGACGCCGAGAGCCTTGGCGATTTCCGGCAGAGGCGCGCGGGTATCTTTGAAATGCATCGCCGAGGTGCGAGAGATGACGCGAAGACCACGGATCATGGATAGGCGTCCGATGATCTCCTCGGTCATGCCGTCGGCAAAATATTCCTGGGCCGGATCGCCCGAAAGGTTTTTCAGAGGCAATACCGCCAAGGACTTGATCTTAGACCCGGTCGCAGCTCTTAAGCGGGTTCGTGTCGTGAAGTAAGTGACGACCAGCAGTGCAAGCATCACGACCCCACAGACAACAAGCCAGCGACGCACCCGAAGCCCATGCCGAGCGATCTCCAGGACTGGATCTGCGTCTGCGACATCGGTTGCCGCCCCAGCCCTGCCATCCCGCCACGCATCGAGTTCCGTCGTGTAGGCATAAACGGACCCGAGTTTGCTGTGAAGGATGCGATAGACTGGCAGTCCCTCGCGCCGCTCCCAGCGGCGGACGGTCGTGACATCACGCCCCAGATAGGCAGCAATCTCCTTCCAAGATTCCAGGCGCCGCCCTCGAGGGTCGGGATGGGTGTTTGGCGTCGATACCGTTTCGACGGACATAGGGAGGAGGGCTCCGTTTGACCGAAGCTTATCATATCGTTTGTTTGCGGGACCTAGATGTGCCGCGGATGACTTTTGCCCCACTTTGCCTCAGTTTGCCCGGCTTTGCCCGTTGCCTCGGAGAGTATTACCGGCTCAGTATGCGGCTACCCGCGATCAAGTCTGAGAAGGGCCGGTTCGTCGAGGTGCCACCTTCAGACTGGACGCTGACTCAAGACATCAAGGAAGGTTCGTATGACCGAAACCCGGATTTCCACAACGGCTCCATCTGGAGGCGTGCAGGCAATTGGCAAGTCAACGGAATGTAATCTGATAGTGGTCCGCTCGGTTGGCCACCAAGGTATTGGTGCGGCTGCGCGAAGCGTGGCGTTTTTGCTGATTACGGCGCTGTTCGCTGTTAGTCCGCCGCAGGTGTCGGCTGCCACGCCCGACCCGGTGCTGGAGTGGATCGGTGTGATGAACACCACGGTCCTGACAGCGAGGACTGCTCCAAACGTCACCGGTCGCGTCGTCGCGTTGGTCTCGGCATCGGTCTTCGATGCCGTCAACGGTATCGAGCCACGCTTCCGTCCACTGCATGTGAGGCCGGACGCGCCTCATGATGCGTCGCAACGCGCAGCGGCGATTCAGGCGGCGTATGCAATTCTAATGAACCTCTATGGAGCGCAGCAGGGCGCGATCCTCACCAGTCAGCATGATGCATCGCTCGCGGCGCTCGCCTCCACCGAAAAACCCCAATCCATTGCCGCAGGAGTCGCGTGGGGACAAAGCGTGGCGGACGCCATCTGGGCCTGGAGGCTGACGGACGGGTTCGCCCCGACTCCGCCGCCATTCTTTGGCGTCCAGAGCATCGCCGGAACGCCGAATTCGCTCGGCTTTTGGCGCCCGACTCCGCCGGCGAACGCATCAGGCGCAACACCGCAACTTGCCACAATAACGCCCTGGGTACTGACGCGCCCCTCGCAGTTCCGCTTGCCGCCCCCGCTGGCCCTCAACAGCCCGGAGTACGCGGCCGATCTCAACGAAGTGAGAGAGATGGGTAGCCTCTCCAGCACAAGCCGCTCAAGTGAACAGACGGAAGTCGCATTGTTTTGGGCGCTGAACACTCCACTAGCCTGGAACCGCATTGCAGCGCAGCTTTCGGCGGCGCGCGGGCTCAGTCTGACCGAGAATGCTCATCTATTTGCCGTGCTCAATGTAACTCTCGCTGACGCGATAATGGCGTGCTGGGATAGCAAATACCGCTACATTTTCTGGCGGCCAGTCACCGCGATCCGAGCGGGTGCCGCGCCGGGAGACCCCGATGCCGATTGGAGGCCATTGCTGGACTCTCTGACCGGTACTCCTCCGCATCCCGAGTATCCGTCTGCGCATTCCACGTACAGTGGCGCCGCCGCGTTCATCCTGGCTGCCGCATTTGGAGAGAACACCGCATTCAGCCTCACCTCCGAGATACGTCCAGGCACGCGTTCCTATGCGAGCTTTTCCGAGGCGATCGCCGAAATCGCCGATGCGCGTGTCTTTGGCGGCATTCACCTCCGAAGCAGTTGCGCCCGGGGGAATTCCCTGGGTCGAGCGGTCGCGGATTATGTATCGAGACACGCGGGGCGGGCGCGCGGTGACGATCAAGACGAATGAGAAAAGTAAACGCAAAGGGCTCGGTTACTCGATGAGGTTGCCGGGCACATAGCTGAGGCACCGATGGGGTGGCCAGAAGCCCGGTTCTGAGCAGTTGCTCCAGGAATTCCGGACGGATTACGGGCTACTCTTCCATTACGCGTAGCGTGGCCGCGCCAACTCAGTAGGCGTGACTACCGAGCCTAGTCAAGCCCGACGCGGCGCACCAAGTCCGCAAAACGGTGGTCGCCGCGGAGGCGATCAAAGAACGGATGCACTTTGATGTATTGCAGAATCTGTGAATGCTCCTGATAGGCCCGCTCGAGCCAGGCAAATGCCTGTTCGTAATGACATCATCTACGAGGGAATCCATTTTCGCTTTGCGGACGTGCAGGCGCGGAAGCAAGGGCGCCACGTGGCCCAGTGGGCCTTCTCCCATTTCCTGCCCTCGGTCGACGACGATCACGATGACAACGAGGACGAGGAGTGATCGAGGCGAGCGGCTTCCCTGAGGCCGCATATACGCATATAGACGATGGACCTCCGGTTGAACAATGCGGACACCAATGGCTAGACGCGTTGTAGCTGGAGTTATCGTTCTACTGGCTGATCACTGCTTCCACGAGCTCTTTGCGGCCCGGATGATCTGCGTGCGCGCAGACCATGAGGAGTTCGTTGAAATACCTGCGGCTAGCTTCGCGATCGGGCTTGCGCTGCGCCGCGAGCGCCGCGCCATAAAGCGCGCGAAAGCGCTTCGGTTCGCGTTTCAGTGCGGCTTCGAACTGCTCGAGTGCCTCTGCGGGCTGATTCGATTGCAGGAGCATCTCACCGAGCAGTTCCCGCGACGTGGCCAGCGGTCCGGGGCTTACCGCACTCTTTTCTGTATCGTCTTCGAGCTCGGCCGCCGATTTCATTTCCTGCAGAGCCTCCTCGGTGCGCCCTTCCGCCAGCGCGGTCCATGCCGATACGGTTCGCCGTTGTATTTCAACCTGCTCCGCCCAGTAGGCTTCATCGGATTTTGAGAGCCTCTCGTGGATATTTGTGAGCGCCTCGCGCGAAGCTCGCGCACCAGCAACATCGCCAAGATGCGCCGCCGCCAGACCGCGGGCGAAGTGGGTCATCGCCTCGGCGTACGGGAACGAGGTCTCGCGCACCTCGAGCATTGCTGAGGCCTTCCAATCCTGCCGCTCGAGCGCATAGCGCGCCGGAATGGCCGCGATTGCAAAATATCCGGCGGAAGGTGGGGCAGCACCGCTGATCACCATCCCAGGATTGAAACGCGAAACGATCTCAGGCAGCGATTCCACGAGCCGCCGCGCTGCATCGTCCTGCGCCGTCTGCAGATAAGCGTAAGCCTGGTAATCGAGCGCGTGCAATTCTTCCGCGGTCTGGCCCTCACGCCGCGCTGCGGCGGAGGCGGCCAGGTTGCTGTCGATGGAATCCTGCCAGTAACCAATGCGCGTGAAGGTGTGCGAGGGCATGTGGAGCGCGTGCGGAGCATCGGGCGCGATCGTGGAATAGCGCTGCGCCGCGAGCAAAGCCCGCGCTGCCAGCGACGGTACGTCGTAGGTGTGGATGATGTAGTGCGCGAGGCCGGGATGTTCTGGTTCCTGTATGAACAGGGATTCGAGGATCGCACCGGCCTTCAGCCTGTTAGCGTAGGCCTTGTCCGTCGGCTCCTCAGACGCCGCGAGTGCCAGCGCATAGAAGATCGAGGCTTCATGGTCCTGCGGGTAATGAAGGGCCAGCTCGGCCATCGCATCGCGATATGCCAAGAGCCGAGCTTGCTCCGACGTTTTCTCGAAATCCGCGTACAGCTTAGAAACGGCGGAGATGTAGGCTTGCTCCCGCGCCGTCCTGGCGCCGAGCGCCTGCCCGCGCTTGATGGCTTGTCGGCCGTCCCGCAGTTGCGATGTGACCTTCAGCCCGGGTGCAAATGGATTGCTCCAGTGGCTTAGCGCGATTCCCCAGTACGCGATGGCGCACGAAGAATCAGCTTTCAACGCAGTGTTGAAGCCAGCGATTGCGCGACTGAACTGGAAGGAATGCAGCAGGGCCACGCCACGATCGAACTGCTTCTGCGCGGTGGGTTTGCACGAGGTCGCAAAACGGACCGTCCCGAGCTTTTCGGGCGCTGTAGCATGCTGATGGTCCTGCGCGATGCCGCTGCCCGCTGCCAGAGCCAAAACCCAGGCGCTAATGAATTGCGCGCGCAACATTGTGATACCTCCGTGGTGATGCCTCCGCGATGGTAGTGGTTCCGTGATGCCGAACGGAGATTGTAGCGCCGATAGAGGAAGCTGGGACGTCGTCGACGGATAGGTGCAATATGATGTCGGCAAACGATTCGGTTCGTGCTGACAGCCTCACGAGGAAGGGCACGATATCGTGCCCCTACAGGCGGAACACGAATAGCGTGTGCTGTTGAAAATTTGTTCGAATGTCCCACACGCCGGCTGCGCAGGCAAGAAGCTGTACAATTTGACGAACCTGCGGAGGAGCGAACATGAAAACGATCCTAGTCGTGTTGCTATGCATATTGCTGGTGCCGAGTGCGAAAGCACAAGCGAGGAGGAGCGGATTTTTTAAAACTTCGGATGGCATCAGGATCCACTACGTCGAAGCAGGCAGTGGGGGGCCAATCGTTTTCATTCCGGGATGGACGATGCCGGCATGGATCTGGCAGAAGCAAATCGACGACTTCTCGAAGAGATACCACGTGATTGCGGTCGATCCGCGTTCGCAGGGAGAGAGTGACAAACCGCCTTACGGCCACCTGCCGGAAACGCGGGCCCGCGACTACAAGGAGTTGGTGGATCACCTTGGCTTGAAACAGCCGGTAATGGTCGGATGGTCGATGGCGTGCGGAGAGCTGGTGAAATATGCCGAACAATTCGGTGCAGATAATGTAGGCGGTTTCGTGTTGGTGGACGGGTTCCTCTCTGACAAACCCAGCGCTGAGATGTTCTTCTTCATCTCAGGATGGATGAACCTGCTCCAGCAGGATCGACAGAAACAAACCGATGCTTTTGTGCGGAGCATGTACAAGAAGCCGCAGACAGAGGATTACTACAAACGCGTAATCGACGCCTCCATGCAAGTGCCGCCGGATACTGCCGTGGTGCTTATTTACAACGGATTTGCCGTTAAAGATTTCCCGACCGGCTTTGCCAAGATGATTCGGCCAGTGCTCTTCGCCTACCAGCCAAACACCCAACAAAGCGCTGATTTTGTAAAAGCGAAGCTCGGCGACAAGGTTCGGCTGGAGCGATTCGACGGCGACGGCCACGCGCTATTTGTCGATGACCCGGAGAAATTCAACCGGGTGCTTGAAGAATTCCTGCAAAACCTGCCGAAGTAATTCACATAAAGCTGCGCTTTAGGGATCGATCGCCTTTTGCTTACCGAGCCGGACCAAAGCTGAACTGCTCATAGTCATGCTCGCATGCGTTCATCGAGGAACGCGAACACGTCGGCCTCCCAAGTATTCATGCCCAACTGAAGGAAGCTGTGTCCGTCTTCGGGCGTGTGTCCGACGAGCGGGATAGAGCTTTAAGCGGTGTGGCTTGCCAAGCTGCTCAAGCCGAGCGTCCAACGCTTTGCCGGCTGAGAGTGAGCAGTCGTTGGCAGTATGGCTGTTGGTGGCGATTTTTGGTCAGATCACCAACCGGAAATTGCGTATATCATAAGTCCGATGTCGAAGAATCGTCGCAAAATGTCGGCCGGACCGCGAGACGAACTTGTCCTTGGAGTGAAGCGGCGAAAGATTGTGCCGTACGAATTTGTGCTGGATGCGATTGTGTCGCTGTCGCCCAGAACCAACCCGATGTTCGGTTGTCTCGCAGTGTACGTTGAGGACAAGATCGTGCTGATCCTGCGCGACAGGCGTACCAAAACGGCGGACAACGGCGTGTGGCTCGCGACTACTGAAGAACATCACGAAGGTTTGCGGCGCGAATTCCCAAGTATGCGGTCGATTCGGTTATTTGGAAAGAAAGTCACAGGCTGGCAAGTGCTTCCAGCGGATGCGCCGGATTTCGAGGAAGCGGCACTGCGCGCGTGCGAGTTGATCCTGGCGGGAGATCCCCGGATTGGAAAAGTACCGAAGAGTAGGCGAGCCGCGAAAACGAGCGTCAAATCCGGGCAGAAATCTCTGCGAACGAAAATGTGACGCGGCGATTAGGTTCCGGAATAGCGCTGCTCTTTCCACGGGTCGCCGTAGGCGTGGTAGCCGTTGCGTTCCCAGAAGCCGAGCCGCTCTTCCTCGAGCAACATGAAGCCGCGCACCCACTTCACGCTCTTCCATGCGTAAAGATGGGGGACGATCAAGCGCAAAGGGCCACCGTGTTCTCCAGTGAGTGGCACGTTATCGTGTTCGAACGCAAACAGCACATTGGAGCGCTGCAAATCTTCGAGCGGAAGGTTTGCCGTGTAGCCTTCCTCGGCGAGCACCAACACGTGCTTCGCTTCAGGCTTGGGCGTGACGAGTTTCAACACTTCGGTGAAGAGCACGCCCTTCCACGTGTTGTTCAGGCGGCTCCAGCGAGTCACGCAGTGAAAATCGGAGGTTACTTCAGTTTGCGGCAAGGCACGAAACTCTTTCCAGGAAAGCTTTACGGGCGCCGCGACTTCGCCGGAAATTTTGAAGTCCCATTTCGCCTCGTCGAAGCCCGGGACGCTTCCGTAGTGTAAGACCGGCCATTTCAGCGTCAGTGATTGTCCGGGCGGCAACCGGCCTTCTTCTTTCGCTTTCTTCTCCAATTCCCTTCTGTCGCCGTCTTGTAGAAAGAGCGCCATCGTCTTCACCCGCACATTAGATTGCGAAACACACCAGAGGTTTCACGCCACGTTTTGAGGTTCATCGCCAGTGGTTGGCTCACTTGTGCCTCGCGGAGCCGCTTCCATGCCTATGCTATCCTTTTTCTTATGACCGCTCGCATTCTGGATGGAATCAAAATCCGCGATGAGATTTTCGCGGAGCTCAAGGGCGAAGTCGCACAAATGACGGCACAAGGCATCCGTCCCGGGCTTGCCGCCGTCCTCGTTGGAGAAAATGCGGCATCGCAGCTTTACGTGAAAAGCAAGATCGCAGCGTGCGAACAGCTCGGCCTTGCGAGTTGGCTGCACTCTCCACCTGCAAACGTCTCAACCGAATACATGCTGCGACTTGTCGCAGACCTTAACAACGACGACAAGGTGGACGGGATTCTGGTGCAACTTCCGTTGCCTTCGCAAGTCGATTCAAAACGCGTTCTCGAGGCCGTTTCTCCCGCTAAGGATGTAGACGGTTTTCATCCCGTCAGCATGGGCATGCTTGTCAGCAACCGCCCCGGACTCGTCGCGTGCACGCCTGCTGGCTGTATGGAAATTCTGCGCCGCAACAATATCAATATCGAAGGTGCGAATGCCGTTGTGCTTGGCCGAAGTGACATTGTCGGCAAGCCCATGGCGCTGCTGCTGCTTCACGCGAACGCTACGGTGACGATTTGCCACTCCAAATCTCGCGATTTACATGAGATTATTCGCCGGGCGGAAATTCTGGTTGCTGCCATCGGACGGGCAGGCTTCGTGCAGCCGGACTGGATCAAGGCTGGCGCCGCGGTGATTGACGTCGGCACAAACAAAGTGACCGATGCAGCCGAAGCGAATCGTCTACTCGGGAACTTTCCGCAACGCCTCGAAAAATTTCGCGCCAAGGGCAACGTGCTGATTGGCGATGTCCATCCCGACGCCGTAAACACGGCAGGCGCGCTGACGCCTGTGCCGGGCGGGGTTGGTCCCATGACCATCACAATGCTGATGAGCAACACGGTGAAGGCTGCGAAACTGCGGCGCTTGTCCGGCAGATTCCAGCCGGCCTCTGTGGCTCGCTGAATTCGCGATGTTGCGCTACGGTCTGACCGGAGGAATCGCGAGCGGAAAATCCACTGTGGCCGCGATTCTGCGCGAGCTGGGGTTTCCTGTACTTGAGGCAGATCGCATGGCTCATCAGGTCATCGAGCCCGGCCAACCTGCGTATGACGAAGTGCGTTCCATTTTTGGCGATTCGATTCTCAGTGCGGATCGGCGCATCGATCGCAGCCGTCTTGCAGCAATCGTTTTTGACGATCGCGAAAAGCTGAATCAACTGAACGCCATCATTCATCCGCGCGTCGAACAGGAAATGGTTCGACGGTTCGCGGAACTGGAAAGCAGCGGCACTCACCCTGCCGCTTTTATTGAAGCAGCGCTGATTTTCGAAGCCGAGCTGCACAAAAAGTTGGACGGCGTGGTGGTCGTCTGGTGCCTGCCGGAACAGCAGATCACACGTCTAATCGAGCGTGGAGTCAGCGAGGCCGAGGCGCGAAGACGTATCGCCGCGCAGATGCCCGTGGCGGAGAAACTGGCGCTGGCTGCGGAGAAAATCGATGGTTCCGGTTCGTTTGAAGAAACGCGGCGTCAGGTCGAGGCATTTGCAACAAAGCTCCTGCAGAGTTCGCCGGACCGATAATCCCGGTGGCGCGATTTGCGCTATTATCATCAGCTAGTACCACAGACTGGAAGGACTCTATGTCTCCCCGAACTCAAACCTCATTTCTTCGGCCGCTCGCGGTGATCGCGATATTGATTCTGGGTGCCTATTGGGCCGGTGCGCGGTGGGGCACACGACAGCCAATTAATGTCGAGGCAATTCCGAACCCCGTAGATTCGGCGGCGGTGAAAAACGCCAGCTTTGCGGAACGCGATGCTGCCCTGAGTGGTGATGAAGCGCTGAACGTTCGCATCTATCGTCAGTCGTCTTCCGCCGTCGCCAATATTTTGACAAAGGCGACCGAATACGATTTCTGGATGGACCCGGTGCCGGTGGAAGGCGCGGGCTCCGGCTTCGTGATTGACGCGAAAGGCTACATCCTGACGAATTTTCACGTGGTGCAGGGCGCACAGACGATTGAGGTGGTGCTGGGCGACCAATCGCGGCATTCGGCAAAGTTTATTGGCGCAGACCAGCGCAACGACGTGGCGCTGGTGAAGATCGAACCGGGCAAAAAGCCGCTGGCGGTATTGCCGCTCGGGGATTCCGCAGCGCTCCAGGTAGGGCAGAAAGTTCTTGCGATCGGAAATCCATTTGGATTTCAAAGCACGCTGACCACGGGTGTTGTCAGCGCGCTAGGCCGCACCGTTCAAACTGGGCAAAACACGCTGATCGATGAAGCGATTCAGACGGATGCTGCAATCAATCGTGGAAATTCAGGCGGCCCGCTGATCAACACACATGGCGAAGTGATTGGCATCAATTCGGCGATCTACACGCCGACAGGCACAACGGCCGGAATCGGCTTCGCGATTCCCATCAACACCGCCAAGCGGATTGCGCATGACTTGATCACGGATGGCCGCGTGCACCAGGCGTTTATTGGCGTGGAAACGATTCCGATCAATGAATCGTTTGCGGAGGCGTTGGGCCTTCCTGCACAAGAGGGATTGCTGGTGCAAACCACGACACGCGGCGGACCGGCGGCCCAAGCTGGGATTAAGGGAGGAGACCGTGTCGGGCAGGCCGGCATGCGGCGTTTTTACATTGGCGGCGATGTAATCACCGCAATCGATGGTCAGAAGGTTTCGGGTCAATTGGATATCAATCTGGTGCTCAACAGAAAGCGGCCCGGGGACACCGTGAATGTCAGCCTATTCCGTGGCGGCAAAAAAATGGATGTTCCGGTGAAGCTCGGCGAACGGCCTGGAAACGACTAAGCAGTCCATCTGAAAATCAATGCAATTGCACGGGGCATGGTGCTACTGCGCCTGCTAGTTCCCAATCTCCGCGCGGAACTTCTCGCGCTCCACTTCGCTGAGTGAGAACCAGTTCTCTGCAACGTCACGGACGCGCTCCAGTTCTTTCTGCATCTCGGCGTGCTTGGCTTCGAGTAAAGCGGCGTCGGCGTCTGGCGGAACTTCGACGGGCGGCGCGAAAATCATAATTGTCTTGGTGAAGGGCGTGGGCAGCAGAAAATGGTCCCAGGTTTTCTCGAATGTTTTTCCGTGTTCGACGCCGATGTGAAACACGACTACGGGTGCTCCGGTACGTCGAGCCAGCATTACCGGTCCGGGCTTGGCCACATAACGTGGGCCGCGCGGACCGTCAATCGTGAACGCGCAATCGTGCCCCTCGTCGATTCGCCGTGCCATGACCGCCAGGCCGCGCAATCCGCCACGCGACGAACTTCCCTGCGCGGTTCCATAGCCCATCCATTCGATTACTTTCCGCGTCCATTGACCGTCGAACGCCGTCGTGTTCATCACCACCACGCCGCGGTTGCGCCGCCACCAAACCACGGGAATGATCACCCTGTGCCAAAACGCCCAGATGCATCTTCTTCCCGAGGCGTATACATTTTCCGCGTTTTGCCAGCCAAGCACCTCAAAACGGAGCGTCGGCCCTAAAATCCGAATCACGGAATAGACCAGCGCAGCGATGATGGGAATCTGGATGCGGCGCGACCAGGGCAGTTTCGGAAGCTGCGTATCGTAATGCACGCCCAGCTTTTGCTCCTGCTGTTCTCGCGCCGCTGCAGCAGCCTCTGCGCTGCCCGATCGATTTGTTTGTTCGTGCGCGGTCTTCATTTTCGTGTCAGGGTTTGTAAGCACAAACCCTGAAACCCTTTTCCCTGTGCGGCGAAAATCCGCTGGACGTATAGTATAGAGAAGAGAGCGCCTCGGCGGCTCTCCGCCTTCAATATGCACTCACAGCCAGACCGATCCCTGAGCCCTGAAGGAGCAGCGCTCCTATTTGCGCGCGGTGTCATGCTGGCTGCACTCGGCATTTTTCTCTTCGGCACTCATGCAGCAGTAGCCGATCCACTTCCCCAAGAGCCGCAAGGTGAAATCATCGGCACGATTGAAGGCCAGGCCATCGCCCTCAAGGGTCCGATGAGCGTCCAGGTCGTCGGCAACGAGGTGAAGACGCTGCTGCGGAGTGGCGTCGATATCCGCGTGAAGCTAGGCCGCGCGCGCATCAACCTTACCGAAGGTGGAACCATCGCGGTCTGCGGCCCGGCGCACATCTCCATGTTGAAAGCAGGTAACGCGCTGACCATCGCGCTCGACAGTGGCACCATCCACGCTCATGTCGAAGGCAATCTCACGCTGAACGTTTTTACCGCGCAGATCCTTGCAAAGACCGTCGCGATCGGCGATGGACCTCAAGATGTCCTCGCTGGCTTCGATACGCCAGGCCTGATGTGCGTTCGCGCTAACCGCGGGGCACTGCGTCTCGAAGAACAATTCGGCGGCCAAAGCGTGATGGTGCCGCAAGGCGGAGACGTGCTCCTTGCCAACGGCCAACTGCAAGGCTTGCGGAACAATTCCGGCCTCTGCGCGTGCGAATCATTTGAATCGACCGCAGGCTCGCCCAACCCAATCGGGCCAGAAATAAGTTTGCTTGCCAACAGTGAAGATCTGAAAAAAAGCGCCGCACCTCGACAACCACCGCCGCGAGCTGCCGTAAATCCTCCGGCGCCCGATCTCGGCAAGGGCCCGGCCGTTGAGCCAACCTACCAGATCTTCATGCCGCCCCTTCGTTATGACTCCACTGCTAAAGTCCAGGACGAGCCCGATCCGAAACTGATTGTCCTGGTGCGGAGGGTGCGCGTGCGGCCTACCCTTATCTTCCAAAGTCGCGTGGAAGGCGATCCGCTGCCGGTGGCCTCTTTAAATGCCGCGAAAGCAAAAACGGAGCAACCGCCCACCAAGCCTGCGCCTGCCGCAAGCGCGTCCGTCGTTGATCGTGTTAAGACCTTCCTAAAAAGCCTGTGGACGCCTAGTTCTTAATTACCAGGACTTGTCGCATCGTTGGATTTGATTAGCTTTTAAGTCTTTACGAAGTTTTACAAGACATTTTGTGTAGCTCGTGCCCAAAATATGAGGATTCGTGCTATTTTTTAGTCGTCCTCGAGAGGGTGGTCTCCCCTCCAGCCTGCCAACCTTTCGTTCTGTGTATCATCAGTCGTGATTACGACTGCCGGAGAATGCAATTGAGAATCACTCAGCGTTCGCTAGAGCTGCGTCCAGTTCCGTTCTTTTTCATCCTTCCTTTGATTTTTATTTTTTTCCTGCAAGGCTGCGCATCCAATTCTGTCAAGCAAGATCCACCTGCTGTCACGATTTCTATTTCTCCGGCCGTCGCTTCAGTTGTCACAACTAAAACTCAACCGTTCACCGCCACAGTTACAAACACGACCAACACAGCGGTAACGTGGCAGGTGAATGGGGTCACAGGCGGTGATTCCACTCACGGAACCATTTCGGCTTCGGGTCTTTACACCGCTCCTTCCGCCGTGCCGAATCCCGCCACTGTAACCGTCTCGGCCATCTCGCAAGCCGATCCGACGAAGTCGGCGTCCGCAACAGTTGCCATCAGCTCGGCTCCCGATACGACTGCGCCAACCGCTCCGTCCGGCCTTACGGCAGTTGCTTCTTCCGCAACGCAAATCGGACTTACCTGGACTGCGTCCACGGACAATGTCGCCGTTGTTGGGTATCGCGTCGAACGCTGCGCGGGTGCGAGTTGTACATCTTTCACGCAGATCGGCACTACCACAACGGCGCTCAGTTTCGCCGACGCAGGGCTGACAGCGTCCACGTCATACAGCTATCGCGTGCGTGCCGCGGACGCCGCGGGAAATCTTAGCAGTTACTCCAACACTGCAACGGCAACTACGTCCGGAACCGGCGGCTCAAGCATCACGGTGAGCGTCTCCCCGAAACGCGGCGGCCTGACGACCTCCCAGACGCTGTCTGTTACAGCGACGCTCACAAATGACACGACCAGCGCCGGCGTCTCTTGGTCCTCGAGCGGCGGCGGCTCTTTCTCTCCTGCAACCAGCACCTCTGGGAATTCGGTCACGTTCACAGCTCCGGCGTCCGCCGGAGTTGTCACCATCACAGCCACCAGCGTCGCGGATAATACGAAAACCGCAACGGCTACAGTCGGCGTTACTGGCCTGGCGGGCGTGACCACCTATCTAAATGGAAACTCACGTCAAGGGACAAACCAGCAGGAATACGCGCTCACGACTTCAGGAACGACCGCGGTAAATTCGACGAATTTCGGAAAATTGTTTTCCTGCAACGTGGATGCGGCAATTTACGCACAGCCACTTTGGGTCGCCAATCTTTCCATATCGAGCGCCATCCACAACGTGGTATTTGTCGCAACTCAGCACGATACGATGTACGCTTTCGATGCAGACACAAATGCAAATCCCTGCGTGCCTCTTTGGACCGCGAGCTTGCTCGATACGGCCCACGGAGGTTCCACCGGCGAAACCTGGGTATCGAGCTCGGACACCAGCTGCGGCGACCTCTCTCCTGACGTCGGCATCGTCGGAACTCCCGTCATCGATCTAACTTCGAAGACAATATTTGTGGTTTCGAAAACGAAAAATTCGAGTACGTTTCACCAGAGAATTCACGCGCTGGACATTGCAACCGGCAACGAGAAATTCTCCGGTCCAGAGGAAATCTCCGCGACGGTGCCCGGGAACGGAGTGGGAAGCAGCGGAGGAAGCCTGCCTTTCGATGCGTTGTTTCATAACCAGCGCCCTGCTCTCCTTTTGGTGAATAGCCACGTCATCATTTCCTGGGCATCGCATTGCGACAATGGCCCCTACCACGGCTGGGTCATGTCCTACAGCGCATCCACGCTTTCGCAGGAAGCTGTTTTGAACCTGTCGCCCAACGGAAACAACGCAGGAGTCTGGATGTCCGGCAACGGTCCGGCTGCGGACTCGAGCGGAAATATCTATTTGGCGACGGGCAACGGCACTTTCGACGCAAGCACCGGAGGCCCTGATTACGGAGACAGCATAATTAAACTGGGCCCGCCAAATGGCGGCACATTCCCGATCGCGAGTTACTTCACACCCTTGAACCAGGCGTCCCTGGAATCAAGCGACGGCGACCAGGGATCCGGGGGAGTCCTACTCCTTCCGACGGTCGGGACGAAAAACTATCTGGTGCAAGCCGGCAAAGACGGAAATATCTACGTAGCGGACAGAACTAATCTGGGCGGCTACAGTACAAGCGCCAACAACGTGGTACAGCAAGTCTCTGGACAGATTCCCGGAGGTCTATGGGGTTCACCCACCTACTGGAATGGCAACGTCTACTTCGGCGCCGCTCAAGACCCATTGGCAAGCAGCGATCCCTTGCGGGCGTTTTCCTTTGACACGATGACGACCGGATTGCTTTCCACGTCACCCACTTCGAATACCAGTTCGACAAAAATTTTCGGATTCCCCGGCCCGACTGCGCCGGTCTCTTCAAACGGGACTTCGAACGGAATCGTGTGGGCGCTGGACAATGCCCAATACTGCACAAGTCAATCACCGGGTTGCGGACCGGCCATTCTCCACGCCTATGACGCGACCAACCTCGCGACGGAACTCTGGAAAAGCACGCAAGGCTCGGGCAACACTGCAGGCAATGCTGTGAAATTTACCGTGCCAACCGTAGCCAACGGCAAGGTCTATGTAGGCACACGAGGAAACAATACAGGCGGCTCTGCCTCGTCAACCACTATCCCAGGCGAGCTGGACGTCTACGGGCTGCTGCCCAACTAGGTGCCGACAAGTCTAAGCAAGAAAGGCCCGAAAGTTTTTCGGGCCTTTCCTTTTCCATTGGGTTTGGTTCAACGAAACGCCCGCTGCTGGAACCGCCGTGAGCTACATACCCTCGTAATTGGGACCGCCTCCACCCTCCGGCACGACCCAATCGATAATCTGATACGGGTCGGCGATGTCGCACGTCTTGCAATGCACACAATTCGCGAAATTAATTTTCAGACGGAGCCTTTCTGTTTCACCGGTGACCGCAGAGCGGTCGACTTCCCTTGCTATCTCGTACACGGCTGCGGGACAAAAATATTGGCAGGGATTTCCGTACTCTTCCACGCATCGCGTAATGCAAATATTTGTATCGAGCACATGCAAATGACATGGCTGATCTTCTTCGTGACGCGTGCCCGAGTGATACACATCCGTCAGCCGGTCAAACGTAAGTTTACCGTCGCCTTTGAACCGTTCCTCGTCATCTTGCGAACTCTTTGCAGCTCTAATCTTTTTGTAGTGCTTGTATCCCGCTTCCGCGCGCATCGGATCGACCAGGCCGCGACCGCCCGTAATCTGCTGAAACGCCGTGTGGAAGAATCCTCGAAACATGCCATGCTGAAACGATTGATGGAAATTCCGTACCTTCCACATTTCATCGCGAATGTAGCTCTGTTCGACGCCGCTTTGAAATCCACCAAGTGTTTTGGCGCTCGCGTCACCTGTTTTCAGCGCTTCAAAAATTGTTTCCGCGGCCAGCATGCCACTCTTCATCGCCAGATGAATTCCCTTTAGCCGCTGCGAATCCAGAAAGCTGCCGGAATCTCCAATGATCAGCACGCCATCCGCGGTATTGCGCGGCATCGCGTACCAACCGCCGTAAGGCAGCGATTTCGCGCCGTAGCGCACTAGCTTTCCGCCATCGAGAAGCTTCTTGACGAACGGATGCGTTTTCCACTTTTGAAAGGCAGCGTGTGGATCGAATTGCGGGTCGGCATATTCCAGCGCCAATACAAGGCCGATGGATACGCGATTGTTCACTAAGCCGTAAATCCAGCCACCCCCGTACATATCGGTCGAAACCGGCCAACCCAGCGTGTGCGCCACGTAACCCGGTTCGATGCGGCCTGGCTGCACATCCCACAATTCTTTGATGCCAATGCCGTAACTCTGCGGGTTGATGTTGTCGAGCTTCTTTTCGGCGACGAGTTTCTTGGTGAGTGAGCCGCGCGTTCCTTCGGCGAGTACCGTAACCTTTGCGCGCAGTTCATAGCCCGGCGTGTAGTTGTCTTTCGGCTTGCCGTTTTTGTCGAGGCCCTTGTCTTCGGTGATGACACCGGCCACAGCGCTGTTTTTATAAACAAGGTCCGCGCCGCCAAATTCCTTGAAAACATTTACGCCGGCGGCTTCCACGAGTCCACCCAACCACTTCACAATTCTGTTCAACGAAACAACGTAGTTGCCTTTGTTCTGGAACGGCGGAGGCGTGACGGGAAAACGAAATGACGAACTTTCCGTAAAAAGGAGAGCTGCCGAGTCTGTTACAGGAGTGTCCAGAGGCGCGGATTTCTCGAAATCCGGCACGAGTTCCGCAAGCGCCTTTGGATTCAGGATCGCGCCCGAAAGCTGATGGGCTCCAATTTCGCGCCCCTTCTCCAGAACATAAATGCTCTCAGCCGAAAGCTCGGGCTTCGCTCCCGATTCATTGTGCTTCTTGATCAGATTCGCCAGGTGCAGCGCGCAACTCAACCCCGCCGGACCCGCTCCAACAATCAGCACATCCGCCTCGAGCTGTTCTCGTTGTACGTTCACGTCGTTTGTATCTTATCAAACTGGGAGGGCACGACTTCAGTCATGCCCTAGAGCACGCCTAGATCTGGGGCTTTAGCCCCTGAGGGGCTGCGTCCAGTTGGTATCCCGGGAACACGGAGCTGTAGCGAAATTCTTCAGGAGCACTCGCCAAATGCGCCCGGCACCGGGTTCGCGCGAATGTACTCTTTGTGTTGGGCATATCGTCGTTCTTGCGAGTATACCCGCTTAGATTCACAGTCCGGCTATGCACTTTTGGCTTTCAGCAATGCTTCTGTCAGCGCGGGCATGATTTCGAAAATGTCACCCACCACGCCGTAATCTGCGATCTCGAAAATCGGCGCGTTTTGGTCCTTGTTGATGGCAACGATCGTGCGCGCTCCTTTCATTCCAACCACGTGCTGAATCGCGCCGCTGATTCCCAGCGCCAAATATAATTTCGGCGCAACGGTCTGACCTGAGCTGCCAATCTGCCGCTCCATCGGGAGCCAGCCTTCATCGCAAATTGGCCTCGACGCTGCAATTTCCGCGCCCATTGCTTTCGCCACTGCTTCCGCTTGCGGAATATTTTCGGGCGCTTTGATTCCGCGGCCGACCGCCACAATCAGTGGCGCTTGCGTCAAATCCACTGCCGACTTCGCTTCCTTGAAAAGCTCCAGCGGCTTGGTTCGAATCTGTTCGGCCTTCAATTCTATCGTCACACGATGTACCGGTTTTGCACCGCTCTCGCTCGCTGCAACCTGATCCGCGCGAAACGAGCCCGATTGAAATGACGCGAACCACGGGCCGTCGCCCAAAAACGTCACATCCGCCGCAGTCTTCCCCTGGAACATCTGCCGCACAAATACTAACTTGCCGCCTTCGAGCCTGTAGCCGATGCAATCGCCGACCATTCCCTTGCCAAGCATGGCCGCCAGTTTCGGCACAAAATCGCGCACCTGATACGTATGTGGAAACAGCACCAGTTGCGGTTTCGCAGACTCGATCACCTGCTTCAAGGCAACGCAAAATCCATCCGGTGTGTACGATGCAAGCAGGTCGTGTTCGACTTGCAGCACTTCGGTGATATTTTTCCCTGCGAGCTCGTTTGCAAGCGCATCGACCCCCTTGCCGACAACCACGGCGCTGACCGTGCCCGACAACGCCGACGCAATCTGCTGTGCCGCCGCCAGCGTCTCAAAACTGGTGTTGTTCCATTTCCCCTGGCGCTGCTCGGTGATCACTAGGATTTTCATGGTCAGATCACCCGCGCTTCAAACTTCAACTTTTCCACGAGCTTTGCCGCCACTTCCTTTGGCGTACCTGTCAGAAATTCCGTTTTTTTCGTCTTCACCGGCACATAAATTTTTTCTACTTTTTGTGTCGGCTCGCTTTGTACTCCCAGCGACTCGCGTGTCAGTGCAGCAATTTCCTTCTTTTTCGCCGCCATGATTCCCTTCAGCGTCGCGTAGCGCACTTTGTTGATACCGGATTGAATCGAAAGCACAGCCGGTAACGGGCACTCAATCCATTGAAACCATCCCGCTTCCAATTCGCGTTTCAATCTAATCGACCGCTGTGCGGTCGTACCTGAAGAAGTTCCTTCGCTCGCCTCAATCGCCATGATGATCGTCGCGTGCGGCCGATCGAGCAACGCCGCCAGCAGCACTCCGGTTTGACCAAATCCCTGGTCGTCGCTCTGCAAGCCCGTCAAGATCAGATCCGCATTTTCATTTTTCACGGCAGCCGCCAATGCGGTTGCCGCACCCAGCGGATCGAGCTGTGCAAATTGATCGTCCGCGATGTGGATTCCGCGGTCAGCGCCCTTCGCCAGCGCTTCCTTGATTGTCTGCTTCACCCGCTCGGGCCCCATTGAAAGCGCCACCACTTCGCCGCCGTGCTTTTCTTTCAGCCGTAGCGCTTCTTCCAGCGCGAAGCTGTCCGGCTCGTTCATCTCAAAACCGATGTCCGATTCCTTGATCCAGTTTCCAGTGATCGCCAGCGGCGCGTCTTTTGCCGGCACCTGTTTGATGCACACGATAATTTTCACGGAGTTTTTCCTTGCCCTTGGCTTGTAAAACTTTCCGCGTTATGGAGACTACTTCCCTGCCCAGCGCTTGAAAATCAGCGCGGCGTTCGTTCCGCCAAATCCGAACGAATTGGAGAGCGCGTAATCCACTGTCGCTTTGCGCGCCACGTTCGGCACGTAGTCCAGATCGCATTTCGGATCGGGATGAAACTGATTGATGGTCGGCGGCAAAACCTGGTCCCGCAGCGCCAGCACGCTAATGCCTGCTTCGAGTCCCCCCGCGCCACCCAGAAGATGTCCCGTCATGGATTTCGTCGAGCTTACCGGCAGCTTCTTGTTGATGGCGCGCTCGCCAAACAGACGCTTCATCGCCGTGGTTTCAATCACATCGCCAATCGGCGTGGAAGTGCCGTGCGCATTCACATAGCTGATGTCGTCAGGAGAAAGCTTCGCGTCTTTCAACGCCGCACGCATCACGCGAAACGCGCCATCACCATTCTCGACCGGCTGCGTGATGTGGTATGCATCTCCCGACATTCCATAGCCAACAATCTCGGCAAGGATCGGAGCGTTGCGCTGCGTCGCATGCTCCAGCGACTCCAAAATCAAGATCCCCGCACCTTCTCCCACGATGAATCCATCGCGGTCCGCGTCAAAGGGACGGCTTGCCGTCGCCGGATCATCGTTGCGCGTCGAGAGCGCTTTCATCGAAGCGAATCCGCCGACGCCCATTGGCGTAATCGTCGCCTCGGTGCCGCCGCAGATCATCATGTCCGCTGCGCCGCGCTCGATAATTTTGAACGAATCGCCAATCGCATGGGCCGACGCCGAGCAAGCTGTCGCCGTCGCCGAATTCGGCCCCTTCGCTCCATAGCGAATCGAAATATGTCCCGACGCCAAATTCACGATTGCCGAGGGAATGAAAAATGGCGAAATCTTATTGGGTCCGCCGAAAAGGAGTTTTCCGTGCTCGCGTTCGATGATGTCGAACCCGCCGATGCCCGAAGAAACGTAAACGCCGACTTCTTCGAGGTTCGATTGCTCGGGCTTCCAATCAGCGTGTTTCACCGCGGCATCCGCGGCCGCGAGCGCAAGCTGGATGAACCGTCCCATTTTTTTCAGTTCTTTTTTCTCAATCCAGCGGAAGGGATCGAAGTTTTTCACTTCGCCGGCGATCTTGCAGTCAAATGCGGCAGGATCAAAATGCGTGATCGGCCCAATGCCGCTGACACCCGCGACGAGGTTCTTCCAGCTCTCGTCTGTGCCAATGCCCAGCGCGCAGACCAGCCCAACTCCCGTAACGACTACCCGGCGAGTCACGGTTTTCCGGCTCCTGTCAGGGTTTGAGGGTTTGTACTTGCAAACCCTGAGTAACGAATGTTTAGATGCCGCACGGAATGCGCGGGCTTACTTTGACTTGGCGTGCTTATCAATGTACTCGACGGCGTCCTTCACCGTGGTCATCTTCTCGGCGTCCTCGTCCGGCACTTCGATGCCAAACGCCTCTTCAAACGCCATCACCAATTCCACCTGGTCCAGCGAGTCCGCGCCTAGGTCGTCCACGAACGATGCTGTCGGCGTCACTTCCGCCTCATCCACGCCGAGCTGCTCGACGATAATCTGTTTTACGCGTTCTTCTACGCTGGCCATTCGCATTCCTCCGCGATCCGGGATCGCTTGTTGTGCTTGCTAAACTCGCTTCACTCTAAAACCAACGCTAAATTCCAGGCTTTTAGCCACCCTGGGCAACCTGCCCATTCTATGCACGCCTCACCCCTAGGTCAACTTTGGGGGAATCTACCTATGGGAATGCCTAAGACTTCTTCGATTGCCATCACGAGCTCTACTCGTCCCAACGAATCACCATTGTCTAACATGGCCTGCATCTCGTCTTCCCTCTTTCCCAAGTGCTTAGCGACAAGTTGCCTCGTGCGTGGCCAATCGGGTATGAGCTTTAGATCTCGGAATGGACTCACTCTTTGCTCCCGAATAGAGCAATCAGCTCTTCGCCCGGCCTGCGCTCACGCCAAGTGCATCCCGCCATTCACATTCAGGACATGGCCTGTGATGTATCCAGCTTCATCGCTCGCCAAAAACACAATCGCCGAAGCCACATCCCGCGCCGAACCCATGCGTCCCAGCGGAATCCGCGTCTTCAACTCTTCTTTCACCTTGTCCGGCAGCACGTCCGTCATCGGCGTCGCAATAAATCCCGGCGCCACTGCATTCACGGTAACGCCCCGCGAAGCAATTTCGATCGCAATGGCCTTGGTCAACCCGATCAGCCCCGCCTTCGCCGCCACGTAGTTCGCCTGGCCTGCGTTCCCGCTCTGCGCCACTACCGAAGAAATATTGATAATCCGCCCAGCCCGCGCCTTCATCATCGTCGGCAGGGCTTGCTGAATGCAAAAATGGGCGCCCGTCAAATTCGTCTGCAGCACAGCTTCCCAATCTTCTTTCTTCATGCGCATTGCCAGACCGTCGCGCGTCACAGCTGCATTGTTCACCAGAATATCCAGCCGCCCAAATTTCTCGACCACTTGCTTAAATCCCGCCTTCACCTGCTCCGCGTCCGCCACATCCATCTTCACGGCAAGCGCTTCGCCACCCGCCGACACAATCTCACCCACCAGCGCCGCCAATTTTTCTTCATTCCGTGCGGCCACGACTACTTTCGCGCCCGCTTCCGCCAACGCCTTGGCAGTATCGCGTCCAATTCCCTGCGACGCTCCCGTCACCACCGCCACTTTGTCCTTCAAACTAAACATTCCGTCAGCTCCGTTGCGCCACCCAAAAAAAACCGTGTCATCCTGAAGCGATCCGATAAGGATCGCTGAAGGATCTCAACGCCAACTCCAGGAATACCGAACTCTCTTTGACCTCTGCTTGCTTCCTTTCACGCTGCGTCGAACTTCGCCCCGGTAATCTTGTCCAGCGTGACCGCCAGACTCTTCTCGTCTTCGATGTTCAACGTCGCCACGGACCGCTCAATCTGCCGCAGCAGTCCCGTCAACACGCGCCCAGGGCCCACTTCCACAAACGTGTTCACGCCTTCATCAATCAACACGCGCACGGATTCTTCCCAACGTACCGGCATCGTCACTTGCCGCACCAGCGCATCCCGCGCCTCAGTTCCCTTAGTCTCAGTGTCCGCATCGACATTCGTCACCAGTGGCCATCGCAAATCCGAAAACTCCGTCGTCGCCAGATCCTTCGCCAGCCTTTCCTGAGCAGGCATCATCAGCGCCGAATGAAATGGTGCCGACACCGGCAAAATCACCGCACGCTTCGCTCCCAATTGGGAAGCAATCTCCACCGCACGCTTTACCGCGCCGGCATGACCTGAAATCACGGTCTGTTCTGGAGAATTCAAATTCGCCGGCGAACACACTTCGTTTCCCGCCGCGCGCTTGCACGCATCCGCCACTACGGCGGGTGACAACCCTAAAATCGCGGCCATCGCGCCCACTCCCGCAGGCACGGCTTCCTGCATGTACGTCCCGCGCTTCCGCACCAGTTGCACTGCATCGGCAAACTTCAGCGAACCCGCCGCCACCAACGCCGAATACTCGCCCAAACTGTGTCCCGCCACAAAATCCGGCAGCAAACCCTTTTCCGCTGCCACCCGAAAGACCGCCACTGAACACGTCAAAATCGCGGGTTGCGTGTTCGCCGTCTGTTTCAATTCCTCTTCGGTGCCTTCAAAGCACATCTTCGAAATCGAAAATCCCAGCGCCTGGTCCGCCTCTTCAAACACGGCTCGCGCCCCGGCGTACTTATCCGCGAGTTCTTTTCCCATTCCCGGGTATTGCGAAGCCTGCCCCGGAAAAACAAATGCCACTTTTCCCATACTTTTCTTTCTGTCGCCGCCAGTGCTTCCGATTTATGCGCGCTCGGTGACCAGCGACAGCTCCTGTTCGATTTTTTCATTCATGTGCGCCTTGGCGAGCCCTGCCGCCACGCGAATCGCATTCTTGATGGCGTTCGCGTTCGAACGGCCGTGCCCGATCACACACACGCCCCGCACTCCAAGCAGCGGCGCTCCTCCGTACTCCGTGTAGTCAATCGTCTTCTTCAATCCCTTGAACGCTCCCTGCGAGAGCAGAGCGCCGAGCTGGGACACTAGAGAACTCTTCAGCGATTTCTTCAGCAGCCCGAAAATCCCCATCGCCAGGCCTTCACAAATCTTCAGTGCGATATTGCCCACAAACCCGTCGCACACAATCACATCTACATCGCCAGAAAAAAGATCGCCGCCTTCGACGTTGCCGACGTACTGCATGTGCGCGTTCTTCAGCCGCTCGTTCACTTCGCGCGTCAGCTCGTTGCCCTTACTCTCTTCTGCTCCGATTGAGAGCAGCCCCACACGCGGCTTGCGGTTACCGAAGGTCGCGCGATAGTACATTTCTCCCATCACCGCGAACTGCACCAGATGCTCCGGCTTTGAATCCACGTTCGCGCCAACGTCCAGCAGCACACTCACGCCACCCTTCGCGTTCGGAAACGGTGCCGCCAGCGCCACGCGGTCCACGGACTCCAGTGTCCCCAGCAGAAACCGCGCTACGGTCATCACCGCTCCCGTGTTCCCCGCGCTGACCAGCCCATCCGCTTTCACTTCGCGCACCAGCCGCGCAGCCACGTGCACCGAGCTGTCTTTCTTTCGCCGGAATGCCTGCGCCGGATGATCGTCCATCGTGATCACTTCGCTTGCCGGCACGATTTCAATCTTCAGCCCGCTGCGGTCATGCTTCGCCAGTTCGGTTCTGATTGCCTGCGGTTGTCCAACCAGCATCACGCGGACTCCCAGCTCGCGTGCGGCCAGCACACTTCCTTCAACCTCGGGACGGGGCGCATGGTCCCCTCCCATCGCGTCCACGGCAATTGTGATCATGGGGGCTTACTGCCGTCTTTACAGGCGTGCGTGCAAACCTTACGAATTCCTAAGCGGAAGCTTCTTTGACGGCTTTGCCCTTGTAATAGCCACAGTGTGGGCAGGCCTGATGCGGCTGCTTCATTTCATGGCAATGGGGACACTTTCCCAACGCCGGCTTTGACAGATGATCGTGCGCCCTGCGTGTGCTCGTCCGCCGCTTGGAATGGCGTCTCTTTGGATTTGGCATCGTACGACTCCTTATTCAATCAAAATTCAGTCAAGCTTCGACTTCCGGTCATCGTTCAAAACCGTGTAAACCGTTTGACCCCGTTTTACGCATTTACCGGCGGGTTTATCCCAGCGGTTTGCTGCTCTCTCCGCACCCGTCCACACACCATCACTCAAAATAACCCCGGACTTCCTCTAACTATTGTTTCTTAAGCCAGTCCTGCTTCAACCGCGCCAGGGGAGCCAATCGTGGGTCCGTTGCATGCGTCTCGCACCGGCATTCTTCGTGATTCAAATTCGCGCCGCAGGCCGCGCACAGCCCACGGCAATCGCTTCGGCAAATGGCCTTCATCGGCACCGCCAACAACACTTGTTCGACCAGCACATCCGCCAAAAACAGCCCATCGCCCTTATAAAAACCAATATCCGCGTCCAAATCTTTCAGCCGCTCTTCTTCCGGCTTTGTATCCTTCGGCAACGGACTATAGAAAAGGTCGAACTGGCGCTGCACATCCTCGACCACGGGTTCCAGGCATCGCGCGCACTGCAGCTCGATTTTCGTCTCGAGCCGTCCCGTAATCCGGATCTGCGAGTCGATCAATTCCGCGGTCGCCAACACATCCAGCGGCTCGACCTGCTTCAACTCTGCGGTGTGATAGTCGATATTTCCGGGAGCGTAGCTCTTCCGGATGTTCAGTTTGTGAACTGCCAGTTCCTTTACATCCAGGAACATCGCCTCTGCACCTCTAGCGCTCGCGTTCATGCCTATCCATTATTGGGTCGCTTTCCGCCCAAGTCAAGAAAACAGCCTCAAAATCGAGCAGCCCCTGTGCCGCCCTTTTCTCGCTGAGGCACCCCTCCCGAGCTCTCTTGGAAGCTGAATTCCGTTTTCCTGCCTCCAAGATTCCCTGGACGTTTCCGTCAGTATTCCGTCTAATAGCCCCCATCGCTCGGCTTTCGAATCGTCATTAGAATCGCCTGTGCCACGATTCCTACATGACCTACATGAAATGACCCTCGATCACCAGGATGGCAAATGGTTAAACTAGGCCGCATCTTCTTTGCAATACCGCTCGGTGTCTTCGGCATTCAATATCTTATCTATGGCAAATGGATAGGCGGCCTGCCCCCAGTCCCTCCCTGGACACCGCGCGGGCACATTTTTGCCTATGTCACTGGAGTTCTGTTGCTCGCGATCAGTGCCTGTCTGCTCGCCAAAAAGGAAGCTCGCTTTTCGGCTACCTTGTTGGGCTTGCTCTTTCTGCTGTGCGCTATCTTTCTTCACACACAGAAATTCTCGGGCATTCTTCACGATGGCGTCACTCGCACTCGCGCTTTCGATGCTTTCGCCTTGGCAGGAGCCGCATTCGTCCTCGCAACTCTCGTCGCGAAGGAAAGCGCCTCGATTCAAGTTCTCTCCTCGGCCACGCCTATGCTTGCCGTAATCGGGCGCTATATCTTCGCGTTCTCTATGGTCATTTTCGGCATTCAGCATTTTCTTTATGCGCCGTTCATCGCCTACCTGATCCCCGCGTGGATGCCCGCGCACCTTTTTTTGGCCTACGCTACCGGCACAGCGTTCATCGCAGCAGGCCTCGCCATCGCGACACACATTTTCTCGCGCCTTGCCTCGGCACTCCTCGGCGTAATGTTCCTTCTTTGGTTCCTGCTGCTCCACACTCCGCGCGTCATTGCGCATCCACGCAATGGTGACGAACTGACCAGTGCCTTCGTCGCCCTCGCGTTCTCCGGCGCTTCGCTCCTTCTCGCCGCCTATTGTTCGAAGAGTCGTTGACCGCGCGATTTCCGTGATCGCTAGGCGGGCCGGGGAGACACCAATATAACGCGTAGGGTGCCGCACGCTCGAAGTTTGAGGGGTCTTGCGGTTGCTTCTTCTCCACTGTTTCGATTATTTGCTGCAGCTGCAGCGGATTCCGTCCGCTTTCCCTTCATGCGTTGGATGCCGGTTATACGTCCACTCTTTCCACCCGACATTCAATTCCTTGACGAAGAAGCCGCGCTCTGCCAACTGCAGAGCTACTTTGGCGGAAAGCTGTCAATCGTGGCCCCAGCAGTAGGTCACAAGCTCCTTGTCGGTAGGCAATAGCGGGGCCAGCTTATCGATCTCCTCTTCCGGGGCGCACCAAGCGCCCGGAATATGGCCGTTCGCAAACGGTTCCCGTCCGCGGGTGTCCAGCAGCACGAAGTCATATTTGCCGCTCTCCACCGCCTTCAGCACGTCGTTTCTCTGTTTTTCTGCCTGAAGTTTGTGAACAAAGTAATCGTGATTCGCCCGAACTTCCTGTAGAGGAAAAGCCATCGCCGCCTCCCTTCTCAAATTGTTCTCGGGCTCCAGCATTCTGCCGCGCGCCCAAGGAATAGAACCTTACCGACTAGGCTGCCCGCCCTCAACTCCTCGTTATGGGACCATACTTCGGTCAGTCCATGCCGTTCGAGCGGTGTACTGAACAATTAATGATTGATGGCAGCATAGGGCGTTGTCTTGTTTTGTGAATTTCGTTCGCCTGGTTCGAAGTCACGCTCCACCTGCAAGCCCAGCAGCTTGCCTAACTCCCACGATTTCATACTCTTACCCCAAATCCAAAGACAACCTCTTTCCTTTCAGACCCTTTGCTTCCCATAGTTTTACTCGCGCTTTGTTTTCATACGATTGCGAACACAAGGCGCTCCTGGCCTTCGCGCGAATGGAGTCGTAACGCCTTTAGGCGTTCAAAACTGTATCTCTCAAGTTGACCTAACCAGTTCCGTCCACTCTTCATCCAATTCGCTGAACGCCCCGCCAGGACATCTCTCTCGTGCTGCCGTCCAAATTGTCTTCCTCAATGCTCCTTGCGGTCACAGTCTGTCTTGTGCCGCCGGCTGTCACTGCCCACGAGCCCAAGCCTGAGACTCTTGCCGCTTACAATCGCTACCGCGAGAACACTCAGGCCCGCATGGACTCCGACCTCCTCGCCGGCCACTTTCTCTACATCGATCGATTTCCCGAATCGCGCCGCCAGTCGATTGACGCACAACTTCGCCGTGGCGAGTTTTATCTCGAGCAACTTCGCACACTCGATGACAACAAAAAAATCTCCGTCCCAAGCGGCATCATTCATCACTGGGTCGGCGTCGCATTTCTTCCCGGCGCAACGCTCGCGCAAACAAAATCCGTTCTTACGGATTTCGACCACCAGAAAGACAATTATTTTCCCGACGTGCGGCAATCGAAACTGATTTCTCAGAACGGAAACTCCAGTGACGTCTTTCTGCAGTTCTACAACAAGACCGCCGTCACCGCTGTTTTCAACGTGAATTTTTCCACTGAGATCACGGACTACTCGCCCTCGCGAACGCAAATTCGTTCCTGCTCCACGCGCGTCGCGGAAGTTGAAAATTATGGCAAGCCGGACGAGCGCGAACTTCGGCCCGCCGATTCACACGGTTACATGTGGGGACTCTGCACCTGGTGGCACATCGAGGAAAAATCCAGCGGCACTTATATTCAAGTCGAAGCCATCGAACTAAGCCGCACAGTTCCATTTGCGCTTGCCTGGTTCGTCAATCCGATCATTCGCAACGTACCAAAAACTTTTCTCTCGCACCTGCTCAGCGCAACTCGAAAAGCCGTCACCGCCAAATCTGCTTCGCCCTCAACTGTTAGATTCCGGAGAGTAAGAACAGCGATGATGCCGTAAAGGCGAACCGTAACTTTTGCCAGGGCTGTATTTCAAATCGTTCACTGCAATCCGCTAGACATTTCCGCAACTATTCGCAGCCTTGCTCCGCCATCTGTTCAAGCATTTGCCGCGCCTCTAGACTGCCCTTCTTCGAAGCCGCGACCAGCAAAACGCGAGCCTGGTCACAGTTTTTTTCGACGCCTTCACCGCGCCGGAACAGGTCGGCCAGCGTCACTTCCGCCGGCACATATCCTTTCCTCACGCCGGCCCACAGCAGATCCACCGCTCGCCACATCTGAGTTTGTCTACTGCTGCCCCGCAAAATGTCTCGTGCGGAGTTGAATTCTTCTTGTCCCGTTCCCACTTCGGCCGATGTTGTCTCTTTTGCTCCAGCGTCCGCGAGAATCTGTGAGGTCGAATTCTCATGCGGCTTCGCAGGCAAAGGAACGGCAACGAAGCCTGGACCTTTCGGATTGGCGGTAGAGGCCGTTCCGTTTTTTGCGGCTGCCGGCCCGCTATTTGCCGTGCCAGCCGCGCCATCTGGATTTGGCGAGGTTGAATTTGGCTGCGCGACGTTTTCCTTTTCGGTTGATGCGCTCTGCGGCTGCGGCGCGGCCGGCTCCGGCTTTTGCGCGGCGTCCTGTTGGCCTGACGGCCGATTTTCTGGCTTTGTGTCTACCCCAGGTGCCGTCGCGCGCCGGTCGCCGGAAATGGATTGGCCCAACTGGATAAATGCGCCGCCAATGTCGTCGCGGAAGTTGTAAGCGAGCGCGCCAAGGATCACCGCGAGCGCGATTGCGATGATGCCGCCCGCGGCCGCGCGACTCAAATGAGGTGAATCAGGCGGTGCGCTGAGCTTTGCTCGCTCCCAGGCCTGCTCAAACGAATCTTCCGGCGGCGGCACGAACGGACGAGACTGCGATGGAACGTACGTTTCCGCTGGTTTTGCCGGAGAGAACGGAATAGCAGGGACAGTCCGCGTTGCCGGATCGCCGCGAGGAATAGATGTGGGCGCAGCGGGGACTGCAGACGCAGCCGGAGCGGCGGCCCGTGGCTTTGTTTCTCGTTGCAACGATTTCAAGAACGCCGACGAGGCCGTTTCAGATTTTTCTTTTTCCGGAGTGTTCCGTGTAGGCAGCGGAAATGGCCTGCTGGCAGCCGGCGATTCCTTCTCTTGTGTTTTTCGCTCTTCCGTTTTTCGTTCGGGAAATACCGGCTTTGGTTTCCGATCAGGAGTAGTCGGTTCGACCTTTGGATCGGAAACGGCCGGTGGCTCAGAAACGGCAGACCGAGGCGCATTCTCAGTGGGGCGCGGCCGGGCGGGATAGCCGGAGCGCAATTCCTGGCGAATTTTTTCCATGGTGTCGAGCGGAGTGGTTGCGGCGGGCGTAACTTCGCGGCCGGCAGCATGATGCGAAGAATCCGAAGACAGCCAACGGTTAAGTGCCGTTTGAAATTCTTCGGAAACTTCCGTAAACCGCATGCCGCCGCTTTTGCCGTCTTCCTCGAGCCATTCGACTGTGCCGTTGCCTTCCAGACGGTGGCGGCCGTCTAGGGAGAAAGCGAATGGCATCGTGCCGTTTGAGCGCACGGGACTTACAGCGCGAAAGCGGAATCCATCCTCGGAAATGCTGAGCAGCATTCCGCCGTTCCCGGCGCCAAGCTCCAGGTAAACGAGCTGGTCCGGCTTTTTCCGGGTGAAGTCCTTGTGTCCTACTTCCATTGGTCGTTCCAACGTTTCACCTGATTCTAACGCGAAACAGTCTTCGGGAAGCTTTTTATGCTGGGAGATGGACAAACTTCGGCGGCGACACCCTCTACTACTGACGCAGCTTGGCTCCACGGCGCCGCCCGTACTAGAGAAAATTTCGGCTTGCTACTCACATTCGCGTATAGAAGTAACGAAGAGGCGTATTATTTGCACCCGTGGAAGGTTCTAGTACCTGTTTGGCATACAGGGATTCCCCGGTATGCCAATCATTGCAAAGGTGTTAAAAACTGATTGGAAACTGAGCAGGGTGGCAGGCTTCATGCCTATAAGTAAAGCTTGATTCTTTTAGGCTCTTGAGGCTCACTCATGAAACTACGAACGATATGCACCGTGGCAACAATTCTCATGGCGTTCTTCACAGTCGCCGTCTGGAAAGCGCCGATCAGGGAAAAGAACTAGTCAACGGATGCGCATACAAAAATAAAGGCATAAGCTTAAGATTACGGTACAAGCTGTAAACGATACGCGGAAAACCAAGTACGCGAATTTTTTCGTCAGCGCCCAACAGGCACGAAGCGGATTTATCGGCCGGTCGGGTGATTCGCATTCTCGGAGCAATTCTCAGGCACGCAAACGAACCGGCGCACGCTTCGCAAAAGACACAAGAAGTGGAAACTTGGGAAGAGGATAGAGATTGCGGACGACTCTGAAACTCGTTCTGCCATTGATCATCAGTGTTGCACTGGTGTCGTTGCTGTTTGCCGCGTATCAGGTACGAGTTCAGCGAAAAAATCTTCGCACCGATTTGTCACGCCGCGCAGAGTTGCTTGCCGAAAGCCTCCAGGAAGCGATTGAACCGCTCTTCGAAAAAAATGACCGGACTTCCGACAAGGCCATGCAGCGTGTCGTGGACCGATTCGCGCAACGCGAACACATGAAAGGCATCGCGGTATACGAGGCGGATAAGAACCCCCGAGTGCTGACGTCGTCGCTAGGGGATACCTTCAAGCAAGCGCCACCACCAGCCGTCGCAAAACGCAGCATCGAGCAAGGTGCGGGACAAGGCGAATTCACCCGGGCAAACGGCAATGCAATGTACCTTTACTCCGTGCCATTGGAGCGTGACGGTAAAACGGCTGGCGCGCTGGTGGTGGTATTCGATAGCAGCTTTATCGATTCGCGGGTGCTGTTGACGTTGCGGGATGCATTGCTAACAGCGTTACTAGAAACGTTGCTGGTCAGCGGACTGGCCCTGGTGCTGGTGCGTTGGACATTCATGGATCCGTTGAAGCGGATGGCCAAGTGGCTGCGCACGATGCGCTCCGGCGAAACGCAATTCCCCGCTGCCCTGCCGCAAGGCGAAATTTTCGATCAGCTAAACCGTGAAATGACGCATCTGGCTCATGATTTGGGCGCGGCCAGAGCAGCAGCAGCGGAAGAAGCACAACTTCGCGAGACGCATGCCTCGGTGTGGACGGCAGAGCGGTTGCGCATCAGTCTACAAAGCAAATTAAAAGGAAAACCTCTCTTTGTAGTCTCGAACCGGGAACCGTATATGCACGTGAAGGGCGAGCGAGGCCCAGAAGTGCTTGTACCGGCAAGCGGATTGGTGACGGCGCTGGAGCCTGTGCTGGTAGCAAGCGACGGAACCTGGGTGGCGCACGGATCAGGAAACGCTGACCGAGAAAACGTAGACCAATCAAGCCGGCTCCGTGTGCCGCCGGATTCGCCGAGCTATACGCTGCGGCGCGTATGGCTGACGGACGAAGAAGTAGAAGGCTACTACGAAGGGTTTTCGAACGAAGGGCTCTGGCCCCTCTGCCACATCGCGCACACCAGGCCGACGTTTCGTCCAGAAGACTGGCGGCAATACCAACTGGCAAATCGCAAATTTGCCGACGCTGTGCTGCAGGAAATGGAAGGAGTGGAAACTCCGATTGTCCTGGCGCAGGACTACCATTTCGCTTTGTTGCCGAAGATGGTGAAAGACGCGAGACCGGACGCGAGGGTCGCGATTTTCTGGCACATTCCGTGGCCAAACCCTGAAGTGTTTGGAATCTGCCCGTGGCAGCGCGAGGTCTTGGACGGTCTGCTGGGCGCAGACTTGGTTGGCTTCCACACTCAAACACACTGCAACAATTTTCTGGAGACAGTGGACCGGGCAGTGGAGGCCCTGACGGAATGGGACCGCTTTGCGGTCAATAGACAAGGGCACGTCACCCGAGTGCGGCCATACCCGATCAGCGTGGCTTTTCCGAACGGGAAACCCAAGCGGATATGGCGCAGCGCTGGCGAAGAACGAGCAAAGCTATGCGAGGAACTGGAGATCGAGGGATCGCTGCTGGGAGTGGGCGTCGATCGCGTGGACTACACCAAGGGCATCCTGGAGCGTTTCCGCGGAATCGAGCGGTTCATAGAAGAGAATCCGGCATATCAGAGGCGATTCACATTTGTGCAGATCGGGGCACCCAGCCGCACGGACATTCCAAGGTATCAGCAGTTTCTGGATGAAGTAACGGCGGAAGCGGATCGAATAAACGCCCGGCTGCAATCGGGGAAATGGAGACCTATCGTGCTGTTGAAGAAGCACCATTCTCACCAGGAGATTGCCAGATTTTACAAAGCCGCATCAGTCTGCATGGTGACTTCACTGCATGACGGAATGAATTTGGTGGCCAAGGAATTTGTGGCCTCACGCGAAGACGAACACGGCGTGCTGATTCTGAGCACCTTCGCAGGCGCCGCGCTGGAGTTAACCGACGCGTTGCTGGTAAATCCATACGACGTGCAACAAATGGCGGCCGCGATTTTGCGCGCGCTTGAAATGACCGACGAAGATCAAGCGACACGGATGCACCGCATGCGGGCGAAGGTGAAGGACCACAACGTCTATCGATGGGCAGCCAATCTGCTTTCCGATTTGACAGAAATTCGCATCGACACGCCGGAACGTCAAGACAGCATCGTAACACCTGGCGAGCCTGAGGAGGTCCGCCCATGAGCAACGGGACACGCGCAGCCGCAGAACCGTTTCAATTTTTTACGGTGGACGGCATTGCCAGAACAGAAGACCGCAAAGCGAATACGGTGCGAGAACTTCTGCACGGCCTGGAGACGTGCTCGGACGATTCCATTTATCACCACATGATTCAGGTGCCCAGCAGCGAAGAGTTTGTAAATGGCAACGCTTCAAACGATTTCGCAAAATGGGTGCGTGCGATGCCGGAGTGCGGCGGGCTATCGGAGCAACTAGCGGCGCTGGATGAGCGGTATTACTCGTCGATCGAAGAAATGCGGAATGATTTGCGGGGGGTGGTGGGCGAATACCTCTCGGTGTACCCGGAATGCGCGGACCAGGTGGCACGAATACCATTCTATTTCTGCGAGGGCCTGGAACTTGGCATGGTGCCGCTGGAACTGACGGCGCGAACTTTGGAAGAGTTCCGCAGAAGTGTTCGGACCATGAGCATCGAATCTTTGTATTTGCACTTTGTCGCGTCGGCGAGTAGAGCGGAAATGCAGAACAACGATTTTTCGATCTGGCTTTCGGAAAGCCTGGGACTACACGAACTGGCGAGAAAGATTAACGAGATTGATCTAACGGCGCACACGCTGGAATCCGCGAGGGAAAGTATTCTGCAACTGATCGATGCCGAGCTGGTTCGCCTGGTATGACGGCGTTGGCTTGCCATCAGCAACTCACACGAGATCAAAATACTTAGTGGTACCATCTGGCGGAAACCGCGCCCGAGGAGATTCCCATGAAATGGACACCCGGTGGGACGAGCCAGGACGTCGAAGACCGCCGCGATGAAGGTGGAGGCGGCGGAGGATTTCAATTTGGGGGAATGCATCTGGGAATTGGCGGCGCGCTGGTCCTGCTGGTGCTGAGCCTGGTCTTTAAACAAAATTTTTTTGCGTTGCTTGGAAATGGCGGCGCGGGACCAAGTTCGCCTGCGATGAGCAAGCCGAACGCGGCGCGAGACCAGCAGGAACAGCCGCTGGTGCAATTTGTTTCATTCGTTCTGGACGACGCGCAAAAAACATGGGATCAGATTTTGCCACAGCAGGCGGGAAGGCCTTACCGGCACGCCAAGCTGGTACTGTTCCGCAATTACACGCAGTCCGGGTGCGGCGGCGCGGAATCGGCCACAGGACCCTTTTACTGTCCGGCGGACGAGAAAGTTTACATCGATCTGGGATTTTACGATGAGTTAAGCCAGCGATTTGGCGCGCCGGGGCAGTTCGCGCAAGCATACGTGCTGGCGCACGAGATCGGGCATCACGTGCAAAAGATCACGGGGATTGAAAGCCGAGTACGGCAGATGCAGCATGGAAATCCTCGAGTGGATAACGCTCTCTCCGTGAAGATGGAATTGCAGGCGGACTGCCTGGCGGGAGTTTGGGCACATTCGACGCAGCAGAGAGATCTGCTGGAGCAAGGCGACGTGCAATCCGCGCTCGGGGCTGCATCGGCAGTGGGCGACGATCGGTTGCAGAAAATGTCCACGGGACACGTCGCGCCGGATTCGTTCACGCACGGTTCATCGGCGCAACGTATGCAATGGTTTCAGAAAGGGTTCGACAGCGGGTCGATCGCGGCTTGCAACACGTTCGACTCAGGGCAGTGAGCGAAATCAGGAAGCGGGCGTAGTGCCGCCAGAGTTCCCGCTGTCCCGTGATTTTTCGATCCGGGCCCTGGCGGCTTTTGCTTTTTCCGGATCGATCCCGGGATCCTGCAAGACGAACGGGCCTTGCGTGGGAAGGGCAATTGCTGCACCCGTTTTTTCGATCGCCTCAACGATCAAGAGTATGAGCTCTTCCTGTAGTGCGAGAAACTCAGAGTAATCGCGCACGAGAATGTAGGCGTAGATTTCCACTTCAATCGAGTATTCAGCCATTCGAAGAAGACGAACTCGTGAAGTTGCGTTTTCAACGTGGCTGTTCTGTTTTAGAACTGCCCGAGCCTCTTCGAGAACATAGCGGAGATGATCCGGAGAGAGGTCGTAGCGCAGACGGACCACCTGGCGGAAAAGAATTTTGTCGCGCTGACGGTAATTCTCGACGACGGCGGAGGCGACTACGCCGTTGGGAATCGTGACCACGGTACGGTCTTCGGTGCGGAGTTTTATGGAGCGGAGGCCGATGTCTTCGACCGTGCCGCGCTGATCGCCAATGCGGCAGGCATCACCGATTTGCAGAGCTTTGTCCGTCAGAACGGAAATGCCACCGAGCAAGTTTTCGAAGGTTTTTTGCGCGCCGAGACCGATAGCCAGACCGCCAATACCAAGTCCTGCGAGTGCTGCGGTGACGTTCACTCCAAGGCCGCTGAGGACGATCAACAAGACAACGATGAAGATCAGGACCTCGAGCACGCGGCGCGCCAGGGAGACAATTGAGCGCTCTGCCATGCGGCCGCTTGCAGTCAGGCGCCGGCCGATGCGATCGGAGACCTCGCTGGTAACGCGAGCCACCATCCAGTAAAAGGCGAATGCAAGAAAAACCCAAATAGCGCGGCGGTAGTACTGACGATAAACAATGGACGCCCCGATGAAAAAGACAAAAACGTAGTGAACGATAGCGGCAAGGAGTAGCGTGCCAGGGCCGATGTGAAATAGCGTGTGGGACGGGACCGCGGCGGGATCGATTTTTTTCCTGTAGTAGCGAATGGCCAGTCGCGGAAGGAGCGAGACAGCCCAACCGACTAAAAGGGACAGAGGAATGGCCAAAAGAATCGCGATCCATTGCCACAGAGGCATGGAGAGAAAACGGGTTTTGGCGAGGTACGGAGGGAGTTTGCGTTCGATGTCGGAGAATTGCAGCGAATCGTAAATCTCGGGAATCGTGTCGAGTGTTTTGCGGGAGATGTACCAGAGTTTGTTGCCATGGTCGTCATCCATGCGCAAGAGTTCGATGGCGAATGCTCCAGTGGAATCGCGCACGCCACTGAGACGCTCCTGGTTGGGGGGAAGGCCGTCGTCGAGCCGGCCCTGGGGCTCGCCGCTGAGTGCATCCAGTGAAGAGGCGGAAATTTTTTGGTTGATGACCGCGAAAAGTTGAGCAGCAAGATCCTGCTCTTCAATGGGATTGAGGCGATGGCGTCCGGGAGCAGGCTGGAAATACTGAGCAGCAACGGAATAGTTTTGGTCTTGCGCGGCGCGAAGAAAACCCATCACGGTGCCGCGCGGCGTTTCGCGGCCGAGGGCATCGGATGCGGCGGGGGCAGCCGCTTCAGGTTTTGTGGCGGACTTCGAAGTCAAACCAGGGATTTGCACCGCGCCGGCGAGCGACGGCAACCAGAATGCCGCAAGTAAGAGGATGCGAAATCTTGCCATGCAATTGCTCCTGAACGGCCGCACGTAGCGTTCTCCCATCATGGATTTGCCACGGCCTGCGATGCAAGTACTCAACGAGCGGTGGCAGACGGCAATGAGGAAATCCCGAAATGATCGCGGTATTGCTTGAGCAGGAATTGATCCGTCATGCCTGCAATGTAATCGCAAACGACGATGTGACGAGGAACGGACAGGGCGAGCTGCTCGTGATCGGGAGGCATGGAATCGAGTTTGCCAAGATAGAAGTGGAAAAGGTGCTCGAGGCATTCGACGGAGCGATCGCGGTCTTCAGTAATGACAGGATTGCTGTAGAGATTATCGACGAGGAATTGCTTTAAGCGCGAATTCTCCGCGAAGATTTGCGCGCTCATGCCGGCGATGCGCTGCGGCCGAAGGCGAATTTCCTCGCCAGAACCGACACCGGAATGAATTGCGCGAGTGGCAGTCGTCTCAATCAAATCGGATGCCAGGGCGTTGAGAACATCCTTAAGGGCTTCGCTGAACTTGAGTTTTTCTTTTGCAGCGGGATGAGCACGATCAACCTGGCGATAGGCGTGCGCGAATAATGGAACGCTGGAGCGGAGAAGTTCGAAATCGAGGAGTTCCGCTTCCCGAGCGTCATCGAGGTCAGCGGTGTTATACGCAATTTCGTCAACCCAATTGATCAGTTGAGCTTCGAGAGGAGGGCGAAGATCGAGAAAATACTCGGCGAGCTCAGGGCAGGCGCCGGGCTCGTAATCCCGCGAATGCTTGATGATGCCTTCGCGCACTTCGAAAGTGAGGTTAAGTCCGGTGAACTCGAGGTACCGATGCTCGAACTGCTCGACGATGCGCAGCGCGTGAAGATTGTGATCGAATGCGGCGCCATGTGCCTGCATGAGCTCGTTCAACTTGCGTTCGCCTGCATGACCAAACGGCGGATGGCCAATGTCGTGAACCAGAGCGAGAGCCTCGGCAAGTTCGCTGTTGAGGCCTAGAGCGGCGCAGACGGTGCGCGCGATTTGCGTGACTTCCAGCGTGTGCGTGAGGCGGTTGCGGAAGTGATCGGAATAACGGGTGGTGAAGACTTGCGTTTTGGCCTCGAGCCGGCGAAAAGCACGCGCGTGAATGATGCGGTCGCGATCGCGTGCGTACTCGGTGCGATAAGGATGGCGAGGTTCGTGGTGGCGGCGACCGCGTGAGAGTTCTTCACGCATCGCCAAATTCGAAAGTGAGGAGGGATTCGGGATGGTGCGCTCCGTCGCGCAGAGGGCGTTTTAGAGGCGCGTCAAGATTTGGAAGCGAGCAAATCCAGACCGCGGTCGGCGCGTTCGGAAACTGCGGGACTCGGATAGTCCTTCTTGATTTGCTGGTAGAGCGTGGTGGCTTCGGCCGGATTCTTCTGGCGCAGAAGATCGGCGAGCTCCAGCAGGACGAGCGGCCGCGGGACGAGAACAGATCTTGCGTCGGCAACGGCGCGATAGGTTTTGATGGCGTCGTCGATTTTGCCCGTGCGCGCGTAGATTGTGGCTGTCTGGTACTGAGCCATCGCAGAGAGTTCCTTGTCGCTGCCGCCAACAATTCTCTTCAGCGATTCGAGCGCCTGATTTTGTTTTTCAAGATCGAGCAGCGTGAGCGCCTGATAGTAACGAGCCAGCTTGCCGGGACTGGTGCTGGAATACTTGTCGGCGACCGCCGCGAATTTTTGTGAAGCTTCCTGCGCGCGGACCTGGTTATCGGCGTACGTGACTTCGCCAGCTTCAACCGGTACGTTCGGCTGCCGAATGGGCGCGTTGTAAACTTTCATTGCTTCATCAAGAGCGGCGGAGGCCAGGACAGTTTGACGATCGGAGTAAAATTTCCAGCCGCCGTAAATCAGTACCACTGCCAGCACAACCCCAACCAGAATTGCCGCAGCCCGGCTGTGTGAATAGACTGCTTCTGCGCCGTGCTCAAGGGATTCGCGGATCTTGTCCTGCTTGAGTTCCTTGCGCGAAAGATGATCGGGCACGCTTCTTCTCCTGATGGTTAGCTAAACTTTTATGTTATCACAGAGCGCGAGGCCGAACGAGAAACCCATACGATTTGTGCGATACTTGAACGATTCGTCCGAAACGCCCGCGCTATGAATCGCCTCTCCGCGTGCCTGATCACACTAAATGAAGAACACAACCTGCCTCGTACACTGGCATCTTTGAACGGGATTGCCGATGAAATTGTCATTGTGGACTCCGGAAGCACCGATGGGACGGAGACCGTTGCGCGGAAGCACGGCGCGATATTTCATTTCCGCAAATGGACGAATTATTCGGATCAGAAAAACTACGCGGCCTCATTGGTACGAACGGACTGGATTTTGTCGCTTGATGCGGACGAAGAACTGAGCAGCGCACTGCAGACGTCAATCGTGGACTGGAAAAAGCGGACCGTGCAATTCGACGTTTATGAAGTTGCGCGAAGAACCTGGTACCTGGGCGCGTGGATTAGGCACTCCGGCTGGTATCCCGATTTCAAGAAGCGGTTATATCGCAAAGGCATTGCGCAATTCGCAGGAAGCCTGCATGAGACTTTGCAGTTCTCTGGTCCTTGCGGTCGGCTTGCCGGCGATCTTCTGCACTATACGATCCACGATTTTGGTGAACATGAAGCTAACGTGGAACGGTATTCCACTCTCGCCGCGCAGCAAATGTTTGAAGCGGGAAAAAGGCACTGGCGCGGAGCGTGGTGGCTGGCGACTCCTTGGAGTTTCTTCCAGAATTTCATTTTGCGCGGCGGATTTTTGGATGGACACCGCGGAGCGTTGATCTCGCGAATGGCGGCCCGGACGGTTCGTTTGAAATACGAGAAACTCGGGAAATTGATCGCCGCGCAGAAGAGTGCCGTGCAGGCAGAACGATGATTCCGCTGCTGGTGGATCTGGAGCAGGAATGGCGCGGCGGGCAAAACCAATTTTTCTTGTTGCTGAAGGGCCTCTACGAAAGAGGGCACGCGGCGGAATTGCTCACAGCCAAGGGATCTTCGCTGGGACATCGCGCTTCGAAGGCGGGAATTTGCGTGCACTACACGTCGAGAGGCAAATTGCGGCTGCCGGCGGCTGCGCTGATGCGAAGGCTCATGAGAGACGGCCGATTCGACTTGGTCCACGTGAACGAATCGCACGCGCTGACGGCGGCTTGGCTTTCCAGGGCGCATCGACAAGTTCCGTTGCTGGTTTCGCGGCGGGTAGGATATGCGCTTGGACGAAATTATTTTTCACGAGCGCGATATGGCGCGGCTGCGGGAATCATCGCCAATTCGCATTGGGTAGCGGAGCAAGCGATCGCTTCGGGAGCGCCGTCAGAAAAATTAACAGTGATTTACGAAGGCGTTGCCATTCCGGAGCCTGTCAGCGCGAAGATGCGCCAAGAAGCTCGCGCTCGGTGGGGGGTTAGTGAGAACCAACAACTTCTGGGATGCGCTGGCGTTTTGTTGCAGGACAAGGGACAGGAATGGGTGATTCGGGCTCTGGCGGATCTTCGCCCCGAGTTTCCTGATTGCAAGTTGTTGCTGGCGGGAGATGGAGCCTACCGGCCGCAACTGGAAGCCCTGACGGAAGAGTTGAACCTGCAGGACGCGGTGATTTTTGCAGGGTTCGTCCGCGATATCGAATCCGTCTACCGAGCAATCGATGTATTTGTTTTTCCCGCGCTGTTTGAAGGACTCGGGACTTCCCTGCTGGCCGCGATGGCGCACGGCGTGCCTTCGGTTACCTACTTGGGCTGTGCACTGGGTGAAATCGTCGAAGACGGCAAGAGCGGGTTACAAGTGGAACCACGAAACCCGGAAGCGCTGTGGGCGGCGGTTCGGAGTGTTCTCAACAACAGCGGATTCGCTGCGAAATTGGGCGCTGCGGGACGACATAGAATAGAAGAAGTTTTTTCCGCAGAACGAATGGTGGACGAAACACTGCGTCTCTACCGGAAAGTTTCCAGTTGAGAGCTGCTAGCAGAGCATCACACCGAATACTTGTAAGCCAAAAAAGCGAAACGCCGAGCGAGTCCTTCTCTACCCGCCCGGCGTTTCAATATTGTAATTCGCGCTAGTTAATCTGCTTTCACCTGTTCCCTCGGTTCCCCTCCCTTCCGCTGCGCCGTTCGGCCAAGCTATCTGGCATTTTGAACAACCCATCGTCCTCGCGGCTCGAGAAACTCCACGCCGACGGCAAAGCCGTCGCCTTGCATCGGTTGGCAGTAAGCCACCCGGGCCGAGGAACGAAACTCTCCGGAACGCGAAACAAGGGTGAGCCGGTCGTTGGGCTCCCAGCGCCGCGAACTGACAACGCGCGCGCCGCGTTCGCTGACATTTTCCGTGAATGTGGATTCGGCACCGGGCGCTTGCCGGTTGCCTTCGAGATACACGCCAATTTCCATAGGGATGCGGCGTTCGGCGCGGTGGAAGGGATGGACCTGATTGGGGAATTTGGTCATTAGCTGGTCCGATCCTCAGAGGCACGCGGCGATGCGCGAAAGATTTTTGATACTGCTGCTTCGGTGCTTCATGCGATAAAGAGCGCGATCCGCAGCGGCGAGCAGCTTTTCGGGCGTATCGCCATCGGCGGGATAGGAAGCCGTGCCGGCGCTGGCGGAAAGGGCAGGCGCTTCGGCTTCGGATGACATTTTTTCGTGAATGCGGTTGACAATGCGTGTGGCGATATCCGCATCGGCTTCCGGAAAAACGATGGCAAATTCGTCTCCGCCGTAGCGCGCAGCGGTGTCAATGGCCCGGCAATGATTGCGAAGAATTTTCCCGAGGCGCACAAGCGCGCGGCTGCCAGTCAGATGGCCATACTGATCATTGATTGCTTTCAGGCCATCCATGTCAAAGAGCACCACGCTAAACGGGCGCTGCGTGCGCCGCGAACGATCGAGCTCGGCTTCGATTACGCTCAGCAGCCGGCGGTAGTTCGCAAGGCCGGTCAAAGAATCGCTGACGGCGAGCGTGCGGACCTGATCAAACAAGCGCGCCTGATCCAACAAAGCTCCGAGCAGCATGACGACGTAGCTCGCGGTTTTGCTGAGTTCCGCAAGGAAGAAGGGCCCGTCAAGAAGATGACGGGAGAATGCGGCAGCGATGTGACAGACGACGTTCAGGGAAGCGACCACGAAAAGCGAGTAGTCGTAAACGGAAGCAGACTTCTCGTCCTGTTTGATGCGAAGAAAGAAAGCCACAGCTGCGGCAAGAAATAAGAACGCGGGCAGCAGGTCCCACACTCGAGACAGTAACTGTGAAGGATGTGCAATCGGCGCCGAGGGTGCAGCAAGGAACGCGGCGCTCGTCGCATACGCAGCCAGTGCGACGACCAGGAGTGCAACAGCAATTTCTTTGCTGGGCTGACGAGCGGTTGGGGTGTACTTCTCCACGCCGATTGCCGCGAGCAGAAGAACCGCGAGCAACGTCCGGCTGACCATCCAACCGAGCGGGATGTGAAGCCCAGCGCCGCCAAGGTGGAGAATATGATGGAACTGGAAGTAGCCGACCGTTTCAATCAGGCCAGACAACACGAAGCCGAAAGAAAGTATGAGCGCGGTGCGATCATGCGTACCGCGAAAACGCACGAGAGCGTTCGCTGCGTAACAAAAGCTCAGAAGTGTGCCACCGACTTCGACATAGAGATACGTCTGATAGCTACCGGAGAATCCAGCGGCGCGGAGATAGGACAGCCCCGCCAAGAGCAAAATCGCTCCCAATGAGACTGCACCCGCCCACGCCAAGGAAGGGCGCTTGCGAAGAGTGCCAACAATTTTGGACCAACTGCCCAAGAAAACCCCCAATGCCCGACAAAACCCAGCAAGTCACGGTAAATGCACGCAAATGACCGATTTTGGCCGTCTGAGTGTGGTTGTATGTCACTGATAAGAAGGCACTTAGACGATCAATGCGGGGGATACAGAACTTGCGAATCGCACCGGCGAGACGGTGAGAATTAGAAATTCTCAGAACGACTCGAGATTAAGGTATTTGTTCCCTGAGAGTTACGTGGACTTTGGACACTTTTGAACCCCACGGAACAGACTGTCTCAGTCTGAGACAGTCTCAAGGGCAAGTCAAGGCTGGAAGGGCTAGATCTTCGGCTTGGGAGGAGGTAAATCACGAGCCACGACATTGTCACTGAAGGCGGCGGCATTGTGGGAACCATCGCAAAATGGCTTGTTCTTGGAGTGGCCGCAGCGGCACAGGCCGATGGCGGTGCGTCCGGCAAGCCCGAAGGGTTTGCCTTGCGGGTCCAGGATTTCGAAGTCGCCTTCGATACGGATATTGCCATTATTGTTGATCGTGATTTTTGTAGCGGGCATTCCGTCTCCGAGCCGCGAAAAACGTCGGCTAAAACAAAATCTTAGCTGAAGATCTGGAAAAGCGCGAATTGGCGCGACGCAAAGTTAGCTGCGTGGCTTGCATCCACAACGGACGCGAAGCGAAGTATGGAACTTCGCGGAAAGCGCCCTCGTTACTCTAGTATTTCGGTACGCTCGGGTCGACTTCGTCAGACCAAGCCAGGATGCCACCCTTCAGATTGTGGATCTTGCGAAAACCGGCTTTGCGCAAGAAGTCCACGGCTTCTGCGGAACGCTTTCCACTGCGGCAGTGCGCCACAATCTCGTGTGACGAATCGAGTTCGTGGACGCGGCGAGGCAATTCGCCAAGCGGCAGCAAGTGGCCCTTGATGTTGCAAATTTGATATTCATGCGGCTCGCGCACGTCGAGAATGTAGAGGTCATCGCCGCGATCGAGGCGGGCTTTCAGTTCGCGAGGCGTCATCTCCGGAACCTGCAGATCGGGCGCGGGAGCTTCTTCACCGCGCACGCCGCAGAATTCGAAGTAGTCAATCAGCTGATGGATGGTGCGATTTTTTCCGCACATCGGGCAATCGGGATTCTTGCGCAACTTCAGCTCGCGGAACTTCATGTCCAGCGCATCGAACAGTAACAAACGTCCAACCAGGCTATCGCCCGCGCCAAGAATCAGCTTGATCGTTTCCATCGCTTGAATTGAGCCGACAATTCCTGGGAGCACGCCAAGCACTCCGCCTTCGGCGCACGAAGGCACAAGTCCCGGCGGAGGCGGTTCGGGATACAAGCACCGGTAGCAGGGGCCATCCGGCATGCCGAAAACCGTGGCCTGCCCTTCAAACCGGAAAATAGAGCCGTAGACATTTGGCTTGCCGAGCAGGATGCACGCGTCATTGACGAGATAACGCGTCGGGAAATTGTCCGTGCCATCGACAATGATGTCGAAGTCCTTGAAGAGTTCGAGGGCGTTTGCGCTGGTGAGCTGCGTTTCAAAACTTTGAATTTCAATGTCCGGATTCAGATTCGAGAGCCGCGCACGAGCAGCTTCGCTCTTGTGCTTGCCGACGTCAGTGGTGCCGAAAGTTACCTGGCGCTGCAAGTTTGTGAAGTCGACGACGTCGAAATCGACGAGCCCAAGTCTTCCCACTCCTGCGGCAGCCAGATACAAACCGAGCGGCGCTCCGAGCCCTCCGGTGCCGATCAACAGCACCTTCGCGTTCTTTAGCTTGAGCTGACCATCCATGCCAACTTCCGGCATGATCAGGTGGCGGCTGTAGCGGAGAATTTCTTCGTTGGACAAACTTGTGGCCGTCGTGTTCACGCCGAGCGTTTGTGTTTTTGTCGCCATGCTTCTCTGCCCCTGTCCGTAAATATTCGTAAATGAATTGTCGCGAATTGTTCGCGAAAGAAAATCGATTTACCCGTTCAGTTGCCACCCGCAATGGAAGGCACGATACTGACGACATCGCCGTCTTTTACCGGTGTCGCTTCCTGGGCCATGTAGCGAATGTCCTCATCGTTCAGATACACATTCACGAAACTGCGGAGTTTTCCGTCGTCAGTGAACAGGTGCTTGCGAAGCTCGGAAAACTGTGCGGTCAGACCACCGAGCGCTTCGCCGACGGTCTGCGCCGAAACTTCCGCGGAATCTTTTTTTTCAGCATACACCCGCAGCGGCGTTGGAATGATCACCTTCACTGCCATCGTTTTCTCCATCTCTCCATGACTGCTCGCTATAGCGCGAGGCAATCAAGCTCCAGCGCTGTTGCGAATTTCAATGCTCTCCGCGGAATAATCCTGCCGATCGTCATTCAAGCGCCAGGAAGTCATTTCTGCCGGAGCGCCGCTCATCACGCTAACAATAATATAGCTGTACCACGGCCAGGCATGTTCGCGGTCAAACTGGCTGGGCTGTGCAGGATGATCGGGATGAGAATGATACCAGCCCACGACCTCCAGGCCATGCTGGCGCGCAGCTTTCTCCGCGTTGCGCACATCGTCCGCCGCAACAGCAAAACGGTTGCGGGGAGAATCGTCGCGCCGGTTGACCAGCGGAAACAAATCCAAAACTTCTCGCGGCGTTTCCGATTCTTCCGAGTTACCGCTTTCGACCGCCACTGAGTCGCGACCCAAGAGCGCTCCGCAACACTCGTGCGGAAAAGTCTCTGCTCCGTGCCGGCGAATGCGCTCCGACAGATCATGACTGATCCAAAGTTGAAAATTTTCGGCCATCGTTACTCTTCGTCCCAGAATCGTTCACTCAAATATTTTGCCGCAGAATCAGCAAAAACCGTAACCATCACGGCGTGCTCTCCGGCAGGAATTCGGCTTGCGACAGCGAGGCAGCCATTCAGAGCCGCAGCAGCGCTTGGACTGACCAGCAATCCCTCTTCGCGAGCCAGGCGTTTCACCATGCGATAAGAGTCTTCCGTCGAGACTTCCAGATTTTCGTCGGCCAGCGTGTCATCGTAAATCGCCGGGCGGAGCGCAGTGGGCATGTGCTTCCAGCCTTCGAGGCCATTCCACGGACCGTCCGGCTGCAGGCTGATGCAACGAATTTTCGGATTCAATTCCCTCAGGCGACGCGACGCTCCGACAAACGTGCCGCTGGTTCCGAGGCCGGCGACAAAGTGGGTGATTCGGCCGCCCGTCTGCTCCCAGATTTCGTTTGCGGTGCCGCGATAATGTGCCTGCCAGTTGGCCGGATTGCTGTACTGATCTGGGTAGAAATATTTTTGTGGCTCCGCCGCGGCAAGTTCGCGGACGCGGCGAATCGCGCCATCTGTACCCTCATCGCCGGGAGTCATCACAAGCTCGGCACCGTATGCCTGCAAGATCCGCTTGCGTTCTTCCGAAGCGCTGTGCGGTAAAAACAACTTGACCGGGTAGCCCAACGCCGCGGCGATCATGGCGTAAGCAATGCCAGTATTACCACTGGTCGCGTCCAAAATTACTTTTCCTGGGCGAAGATCGCCGTTTGCGAATCCGGCCTCGATCATGCTCTGAGCTGGGCGGTCCTTTACGGAACCGCCGGGATTGAACCATTCCGCCTTCGCCGATAGTTCCATGTGAGGCAGATGCGAGGCGACACGCGCGAGCCGAAGAAGCGGCGTGTTGCCAATGCGTTCCAGCACGCTCTGACCGATGCGCTCACGCCGGGTTGGCGATGGAATGGCTCCAAGTTGGTGCGTCTGGGTCGTACCTGTACCCTCTGGCCGCAATCTGGCCCACGGAATATCCGACCAGTTTACTCCTAATTGGATGCATTCGGCCCGCTCAAAGATAAACCAGCGGCTTCCCTCTACCGCATCGTTCGGAATTCAACATCGCCCGTGTTCACCTGACGACACTTTACAGACCTCGCTGGTTTCTTTAGTCTTGATGAACCATGTGGAACGTTGAAGAGCGTTTTGCGCCAAAAGCAATTGAGAGTCTGGCCGCACTCGGTTTTGCGGTGGGAAGCACTCGCGGCGTCGTGCGCGTAGAAAAGTACGGTTGCGGCGCGGAGTTTCGCCAGGGCACCGATTCGAAATTTCAGCTCACCGTGCTCCCGACGATTATGGTCAAAGGACAATTTGCGCGCTTATGGGACGCCGGCTACCAAAAATTTCTACTCACCGATGATGGGCTGAAGCTGCCCGCACTGGCCTCGCATTTGCAAAATTTGCGTAAGTTCAATGAGGAACTGCGCACGGCGCTTGGCGTACCGACGTTTTATAATGAAGCGCTCGGGTCCGTCAGCCAGGTTTCCGTTTATGACCGCGTAAAAGGGCGCGTAGGCGACGTACCTGACGAAACCGTCGGCGCGCGCAGCCCTGTCTCTGGCCACTAATCTCACGGCGATTTCGCTGGCAGCAATTTCACTTCATTGCGCATCTATTTTAGAGCCGGATTGAGAGCCTGAGCTTTTCCTGGAGCGTCCCGACAATGTCGCGTGTTGTTGCATACATGGATGACCTGTTTTTTCAGATGAAGCTCGCAGAGACGGCGAAGCATCTTGGCGTGGAAGTGAAAGTCGCGTCGAACGCCGATTCCCTGTTGCAATTGATCGACCCGCCGCCGGAGCTGGTAATCGTGGATTTGAACGCTCGTTCGCAGCCGCTTGCGGCGATGCAACAAGTACGCAAAGCGCATCCGCGACTGCGCGTGATTGCATTTTTGTCCCACGTGCAAACTGACCTCGCAGAACAAGCCAAGTCCGCGGGCTTTGACGAGATTATGCCTCGCTCAAAATTTTCCATGAATCTGCCGGAAATCCTTGAATCCGTCGTGGCAAAGAATGATTAGGAAAGAGCTTTTGATCGCCGCGGCCGCGCTTCTCGCATCATTAAGCAACGCTTCGCCTGCAAATAGTCAGGAGTCTAGTTCGCGCCCCGACTCGGCAACACCCTCGTCATCGCTCGCAACGCCACCTTCGGTTTCAGCTAACGCCCCGGCACCGGATGCGCCCTCTGCAGCACTTCGCGACTTGCTTCGAGCGGCATGCGCGCATGATGAAGCCTCGTTTGAAAAATTTCTCACATCGCGCAACGCGGAAGCATTTTCCCGACTCGCTCCCACCGCGCGCACGGAACTCATGAAGCGCTTTGTGCTTCTCGATGGCGCTGGCAAACCCGCGCTTTCCGCCAATCCGTCGGGCCGTCCGGCAATTCGCTGCACGACTGCCGACGGAGCCGCGGAGATTCAGCTTGGCGGAACGGAGCTGCGCGAAAATATTGCACTCCTTCCACTCGACATTCGCGACGTTTCCGATCTTCACGCCGGAGACCCTCACCACATATTGATGGGCATGGTACGCGAGAATTCTTCCTGGAAAGTACTTTCGCTCGGTATGTTGTTTCTGGATCTTCCATCGCTCGAGGTCGAGTGGGACCAGGCGGCAATCGGCAACAATGAGCGCGATGCTCTTGCCGGACTTAAGACGATTGCAGCAGCGGTCGAGACGTACCGCAAGACGTATGCGCGCCTTCCAGAATCACTGTCGAAGCTGGGACACGCTTCGAAAACGTCTCCCGAAGCAGCGGGCCTGCTCGAAGCGGACCTGATTTCCGGTAAAAGTGATGGCTATGTATTTCGCATGGTCATTGTCGGCGCAAATGATTTGGGCGCTCCCGCACAGTACGAACTCTCCGCAACTCCTGCGACGTACGGCCGCACGGGCAAGTTGTCCTTCTTTCGCGACGCCAAGGGCAAGTTCCATGCAGCCGACCACCAAGGCGCGGTCGGCCACTCACTCGATCCCGTCATCGAATAATTTGACCGGAAGCGATCGAACTGGCGGCGTCACCTTTTCGTAACGGTCCGAACCTTCCATATTGTTTTCCCAACGAATCTTTCGCACAATCGGCTGGGTCGTTTTCCGCTGAAGGGTCAGCCGCAGCGTTATGCGGCTCACGGATCACTCGGGGCAAGAATGTTGACAGCCTGCCGGTCACGCAAGAATTTTGACCGCTTGTAGTCACACAACAAGTTTGACTCCAGATCCGGACGCGCCGGGCACAATGCAGGATAAACGTAACGATCTTCGTGTACCACTGATTGCCGTCGCAGAAGTAACCGAAGTTGCCTCTGGCACCCGTCTCGCTGCACGGACCAGCGACCTAAGCCGCACTGGCTGTTATATCGACACGCTCAATCCTACGCCCGCCAAAACCGTGGTCCTCATTCATCTAACGCACGGCGGCGAAGAACTCCAGCTTCCGGGAAGAATCGTTTACGTGAGCCCGGGACTCGGCATGGGTGTTCGCTTCGATGAGAATTTGTCTCCCGCTCAGCTCGCGGTTCTCGACCGCTGGGTGTCTGGTATGGCATAGAAGACATTTCTTCAAGCAGAAATTAGAAAGAGGGCCCCCGATGGGAGCCCCACTTAAACTTTCATACGGTTTCAACTTCTTACTGGCAACTCGGGAATTTGAATGACGCCAGCCGAGTGTGCCAATTGAAAGTTCCATTGGACGCGATGTATTCGTTCGCATACCAGAAGGTGCAATCGTCCACGGGATCAATCGCCATGCTGCTGTAGTCGCCCCACCGGTTCAAGCCCGTTGTCTGCGATCCCGTTCCAGCGATGATGCTGTTCTCAATTCCCATCGTGTTCAGCGGATCTGTTGACAATCTTCCCGTGTACCGAATCGCCGGATGAACCGCACTGCTCGACGCGCTGTAGCCCAATGCAATGTTGCCAATTTTGTCCATCGCGATGCTCGGCATCCATCGGAAGGTGGCGTCGGGTGAAAATGTCGATTGTTGATAGATGGTTGGTGTCCCGCCTGGATTCCGGATTTCGTACCACCTCACGCCCGTGTAAGGATTTTTCCGGCTCGTCCCGACTGCCACCGAATGAGTCACAACGATGGTCTGGTAGGTTCCAAAATTCCGATAGGCCAAGCGGTACATCAGCCGATCACCTAGCGAGTCAAGTTTTTCCCTTGTCCCCGACTGCTGAACGCACGCTCCGCCGCCGCACGCCTCGCTGAACGCCGCCACTGGCAAATTCGTTGGCCCGGTGAACGTGGAATTTGCGGTGTTCGCAAAGTCCACATGGAATTTCCAAAGGTTCAATGAATTTGTCCCGAAATTCAGGAAAAATTCGTTAGAGCTGGTTGGCGGCAACGTCGCGCCATCCAGATCCGCCGGCAGCAATCCGCCAAAACTCGCGCTCAGCTGGAAGCATACGGCCGTCGCCGCGGTTCCCGCTCGCATCGCCGCGCTGTTCAACGCGCAGGCGCGGCCACCCACAAAGGAATTTCCGCTGAACATGTTGAAGGTCATGTAGTAGGCATCCGGCCAGACCGCAAGCTTTGGATAGTCATTGAAGTTCGGCATCTGAAAGGAGTAACGGTTGTAGCTGCCGGTCGCGTCGGCGCTTGTCGAGACTGCCACGCACTGCAGGTAGGGCGTGGTGCTAACGGAAAATTGCGTGAAAATCCATCGTTGTGCGATGCGATCAAAATGCACGACGGGGTCGCCATCATTGTTGTTTTGACAGCCGCCTCCAAATCCTGCCCACAACGTATTGCCCGCCGCTGGCCCATAGACCAACGCCCCCGTGCTTTTGTTAAATACCGCGAAGGACTCGTTCACCCACTCCACTACCTGTGTCGAGCCGACTGACGCGTTTGTGTCCGGCGGTGCTGCATTGGGTGTAAATCCGTACGCTCCCTGCCCAAGCCCTTCGATATTCACTCCCGCGCTGACCGCGATTGCGGTACTCGTATTCTGTTGCACAGCCTCGTCTGGCGGCGGCGTAGTGTTTGCATGCAGCGGATGGATCGGGTGCAGCGGATGCTCGCGCTCGGTCCTGGTGTCGGGCGACAGCGGAGACACGTCCTTCAACGGGGAAGAAACGTCTTGATGATTCGCATTGATAACCTCAATGGGATATGGGCCACTCTGTGCTCGTGTTCCCGTTCCACTCGCGAGAAACATCGCCAGCCCCGCACACCACAAGGCAGGCGTAAAACTACACCCCTTGCGCAGATTCATTTTTCCTCCAGAGTTTTTCCGGCCGGGCGGGACTCACCACGCGGCAGAGTTTATTCTTCTCTTCGGCGCCTTGCAAATTGAATTCTTGTGCTGGGCTGATTTGCCGCACTATCCGTTTAGCGCTACCATCTTTGTTCTTCTCATGCGCCCATTGGGTACTTCCATTCGCCGCGCTCTCTTCTCATTTGTGTGCGTGGTTGCGCTTTTTTTCGCCTCAACTTCTTTCGCACAAGAAGAATCCGTCGCGGTGCCGCTTCCGGTCTACGAATTTCACAGTGGTTTCTGGCTGAATCTGCACCACACGCTTTACCGCGTCGCCCGCTCGCAGCGCTCTTCGAACTCCGGGGCGAATCCGGGCGTGGTCAATGCTGGCATCGCAAATCTATCGCCGGCCGAACAGCGCGCTTGGTCTGCGGCGATCGCGTTTTACTCAAAAACCTACGCAGACAAAGATCTCACCGTAAGCCTGGAAATGATTCTTATCAAAAATCAATTGGGCGATTTTGAAACGTGCGAAGATCTCGCCGGCTTCAAGAAAAAATCCTGCGACGCAGGGCTTCCTGCGAAGCTCACGGAAACTCTGGACGCCGCGGCGCCAGTTTATCGCGCTCACCTTTGGCAGGAGCACGATCGCGCCAATCGCCGCTGGATTTCCGCGGTCGCGCCACTCGTCCGCCGTAACGGACTCGACCTCGCTCATCGCCTCGCCGAAATCTACCAGACCAACTGGCCCAAAGAGCGCATTCGCGTCGACGTCACGTCGTACGCCAGCACGACCGGCGCCTACACCACGCTCGAACCGCTCCGCGTCACCGTTTCCAGCGTTGACGCGCGCAATCAGGGCGCTGAGGCCCTCGAAGTTTTATTTCATGAAGCGTCTCACGGCATCGCCGATTCCGTGCAGGATGCCATCTTCCGCGAATGCCGCCAGCGGGAAAAACCAATCCCGCGCGATCTCTGGCACGCACTGCTCTTCTACACGACCGGTGAAGTCGTCCGCCCGGTGGCACTGAGCGCCGCCGATTCGGCCAGTGCGTCCTCGGGTGCTACCTACTCGGGATATGTGCCATACGCCGTCCGCGAAGGTCTCTATAAACGCGGCTGGGAAAATTATCTGCGCGTCCTCACGCAATATTGGCAGCCCTATCTGGACGGCAAGGTCACGTTCGAGGACTCGATCGCCCACATGGTCTCCGCGTTGTAGCGGATCCCTACCACTTTCATCTCACTGCCCGTACCTGCTTTGCCTGATGGCGTCCGCCGTCCATACGTTGTTTAAAGTATGCAGGAGACGCTTTTTTTTACTCAAATGCAGTCACACTGACGCCTCGCCCAAGCCGACACTTCATCCAAGGAGGTGAACCATGGCACAAAAAACCATGGTCTTCGGAATTTATTCCGCGCGAGCTTCCGCAGAAACTGCTGCGGACGCCCTGGTAAGCGCTGGCTTTTCATCTTCGGATATATGCGCGCTCTTGCCTGGAAACATTGCCGGAACCCACACGGAAACGGAGCCGGAACCGAAATCCCACGAGCCCGCGGCCCGGCGCGTGACTTCCGCTCGAGGCTTTTTCACTGGAACGCTCGACGTCCTGGTCGGACTTGGAATGTTGGCGATTCCAGGCCTGGGACCGATGGTTGGCGAAAGCACGCTGAAGGCTGGATTGGCTGGCCTCGGCGTTGACGGCGCAGTAGGTGATGTCGCCAAAGCCTTAATCCACATGGGAGTCCCGGAATTGGAAGCCAAACGTTACGAGGACCGCCTGGAACGCGGCGCGATTCTTTTGGCCATGCGCTGCAACTCGGATGTCATCAGTTATATCAAAGCAATCCTAAAACGCACCGGCGCCGAGGACGTCTGCGCGACTCCGGCACCTTCAGCCGAGGTCCGCAGTTCCGTCTCCAGCGCGGCCCACAAAACGGCGCGCCGCTAGCGTGGCCGTAACTTGTGATTCTCTCTTTGGAACTCGTATAAAGCGGTGGATTTAAGCGGACACGCAAGCCGCCGTGGCCGCGTCTTAGGACACGGGCCGATCAAATCGCAGCGCATATGCGTGTTTGCCAGTCAGCGGCGAAGGAAAACTGACCTTGATGTCGGCGCCTTCTTGCGACCAGCCGAGCGGCCTTTCGCTGCCCAACAAATAAATCTTGGCGCCCGCCGCAGGCGTCAGCGACTTCAGTGTCACAGAAGCCGTTTTCACGTCACCGAGCAGCACCGCGAAAAGTGACGAATCTTTTTGCGTGAAGCGAACCGGAATTCCCTCAACAGACGCACCTTCCGCTCGCTTCCACGGATGCGTTCCGTAAATCGCCTCACCATTTACGCGCAGCCAGTCACCCAACTCCTGCAATCGTTCCATTTGCACTGCGGGAATCGTTCCGTCCGCCTCAGGGCCAACATCCAGCAAAAGATTGCCGTTCTTGCTGACAATGTCCACCAGAAGACGAATCAGGTCCGCCGCGGGAATCGTTTCCGCTTCTCCTTCGGCCCGATTATAGCCAAACGAGCGTCCCAGCCCCCGGCACTCTTCCCATTTTTTCGGATTGATCTTGTCCAGCGTCTCATATTCCGGCGTAACAAAATCCGCATGCTTGACGCCAAATCGGTTGTCAATCACTCCATCGGGAACAGAATTGTAATACTCCGCCATGATTTCCAGCGGATGTCCGGACTTCGGATAGTCGATATCGTTCCACAGCAACGCAGGCCGGTAGCGCTGAATCAACTCCCTCATATGCGCATCCGCGTATTTCCCATATGCTTCACTCTGCGGTTTCACGGTCTGGTAATCCGCTGCGACGCGGATTGGTCCCGGCACAAACGTCCAATCGTATCCACCCGAATAATAGAGTCCCATCCGCAAACCCTGTCCGCGCACGGCTCGAGAAAGCTCCCCAACAATGTCGCGCGAAGAGTGTTGTCGATCGGCCGGCAGCGTAGGGTTCTTCGTTGTGCTCGGCCACAAGGTAAATCCGTCATGGTGCTTCGTCGTCAGCACCACATATTTCGCGCCAGCCGCGCGAAATACCTTCGCCCACGCGTCCGGATTCCATTTTTGAATCTCCCGGTTAAACACCGGCGCAAAATTGTAGTAGTCGTAATCGGCTCCGTAATGCTCCCGGTGGTATTTCTGGGTCGGCGAGCCTTCCAGCCGCATCGTATTCAAATACCATTCCGCATAGGGATTGCTCGTAATGTAATCCTGCGAACTGAAATCATGCTCAGGATGAATCAATGGCGCCCAGCCTGGAACCGAATACAAGCCCCAGTGAATGAAAATTCCCAGCTTCGCGTCCGCATACCATTGTGGGAGCGCGTGTTGATCCAGCGATTCGATCGTCGCCTCGTACTTTTGCTGCTGTTGCGCAAACGCTGCAGACACAAAGACGCATGCCATCGCCACGGCCACAGCAATTTGTCGCATAACGTGAACCACGCATGAATGCATGTTCAGCCTCCTGCTCGAATCGAGGTCCGCAGTGTAGCCAAAAACGGTAGTCCGCACAAAACATCTGCCCGCGAAAAAAGCTCAGGGTTACGCGGCAGGTTCGCATCCCTAATGGTTCCCTACTGAGTTCGTGCCGGTGCTATCCTCACAGCACGCATTTTATCTCTGACACAAATCCGCTCCACTCGCCGGATTGGGGTGTACTCATGAATTGCAGCCTTAGACTGTTTGCCCGAACCTCTGCATTTTTCCTTTGTTCCTCTGCCGCACTTTTCATATCCGTCCCAGCGTGCCCCGGTCAGTCCTCGTCCAAGAGCCATCCTGAATCTGGCGATCTCATCCTGATCAACGGCAAAATTATCACCGTCGACGCGAACGATTCCATCGCGCAGGCCCTTGCCATTCACGACGGAAAAATCGTAGCCGTCGGCACCAACGAAGAAATCCGTAAGCGCTCCCCCCAAAATGCACGTGTTATCGATCTTCATGGCCGCACCGCGACTCCAGGTCTGATCGACAGCCACTGCCATTTTGACGAGACGTCGGCCATCTATGGCGTGGAACTCAGCAAAATCACCAGGATCAGTGAAGCCGTTGATCTGGTCCGCCAAAAAGTCGCAACTCAAAAACCCGGCGAATGGATCACCGGCTCCGGTTGGGACGAAGGCAAACTCGCCGAGTTGCGCTACATTACGGCCGCTGACCTGGACAAAGTCGCTCCCAATCATCCTGTCTGGCTCACCCACACTACTGGCCACTACGGCGTAGCAAACTCTTTCGCGCTCCGTCTCGCCAAAATTTCTCCCGAAACAAAAGATCCCAAAGGCGGAACCATTGATCGCGATGCCAGCGGCCTTCCCACCGGTGTTTTAAAAGAGGAAGCCGTGTCGCTCGTCACTTCGCTCATCCCTCCTTACACCAAAGATCAACAGCGCAATGGTCTGCTGAAAATGATGGCGGATTTCAATAGCGAAGGCATGACTGCGGCGAAAGATCCCGGGACAGAAGGCGAACGATGGGACCTCTATCGAGAACTTTTGCAGCAAAATAAATCCACCGTCCGTATTTTTGCCTTGCTCTATGGTGGACGCGACATGGAATCCGCTCGCGGCACGTTTGCGCGTCTGCAAGCTCAACCCAAACCGCCAGAAACTTTCGGCGACGGAATGTTACTCTCAGGAGGCGTCAAACTCTACATGGACGGAAGCGGCGGCGGACGCACCGCCTGGGTCTACGACCCCTGGTTCAAGAAAGCCACGGAAGTCGATACCGGCAACACTGGCTACCCCAATATCGATCCGCCGGTCTATCGGGAAATGGTCAAGCTGTTTCACGACGCCGGAATTCATGTAAGCACTCACGCCGTGGGCGATCGCGCCATCGATTGGGTCGTTGATACGTATGCCGCGCTACTGAAAGAAAAACCGACTAAGGGCCTGCGTCACGGCATCATTCACTGCAACATCCCCACCGACCACGCGATAGAGACTATGGCCCGCCTCCAGCGCGATTTCGATTCCGGCTATCCGGAAACGCAGGCGCCTTTCATGTGGTGGATTGGCGACATTTACGCCGCATCTTTCGGTGCAAAGCGCGAGCAGCGCCTGATGCCTTACAAAACTTTCACTCAGAAGCACGTCCTCTGGGCAGGCGGCTCGGACTATTTCGTTACTCCGTATCCTGCGCGGTATGGCCTGTGGGCCTCGGTCGTTCGCAAAACATTGAACGGCGTCTACGGCCGACAGCCCTTCGGTACGGCCGAGTCGGTGGACGTCCACACCGCGCTCAAGTCCTACACCATCTGGGCGGCGCACCAACTCTTTCTCGAACAGCGCATCGGCTCGCTCGAGCCTGGCAAAGATGCCGACATCGCCGTCTGGGATCGCGACCTCTACACCATCCCATCCGATGCCCTCAAAAATTTGCACTGCGAACTAACACTGCTTCGCGGCAAGGTCGTCTACCGCGCTTCGGCGTCGACTCTTTCGCCTCAGGTGAACGCCATCGGCGAGCGATGAATCTCTGCGATGGGGGCAGGATAGATCGTGCCCTCTTTGTGGCTCTATGGGGATCGGCGAAATCCTACAAGGCCTTCTGCACAAATATGCCGGAAAAATATTGCCGGTAGCGATAGAAGAGAAATATCCACAAAATCGTGACCACCACCGCCAACTGCGCCGCCGCCGGATTCAACAGAAGATGATACAAAATAATGTTTACGATCACCGGACCAAGTAGCGCCAGCGCCAGCGGCACAAACCGGTTTACCAGCAGCAGCAGCCCGCCTACGAGTTGAACCGCGCTTACAAAAAGTACCCAGTGGGACTGGAAAAATACGAGCAAGAACTGGCCCGCCAGTCCGGTCGGCATCGGCCCCATCGGAATAAATTTCAGGAATCCGTTCAAGCCAAACACCACAAAAATCAGTCCCATCAAAATGCGTGCGATCAACACCGCGATTTTCATCTGGTCTCCTAAGCAGAAACGGTAGATTTTTGCGCGGCGGGCGGCCAGCATCTATACCCCCAATTTAATCACGCCTTGCGCCGCCGGTCTAAACCGGAATCCATTCGCGGCCCTTCTGACCCTCAGCCCCGCGGGGGACTTCGCTGCTCTCGATTCAACCGTCGCAACGGCGCCTCGGTTTCGGGCGTACTGTTCAAAAGACCCGGCACTGCGCCACGCAAGTTCCCTGCGTCGCCCCTTCCTCCTGTGTCTCGCTTGGCTGCTTGGGGAGAGGCGTCTCTGTCGTCAGTGGCTCCGCCGAGGCAAAAGGAAGCGGGACCTCCATGTCAGCACGTACTGCAACTCTGAAGCCCAGCGAACAAACCGTCGAAATCAAACTTGCTCATTCCCCGGACTCCGATGACGCTTTCATGTTTTACGCCCTTGCCACGCACAAGCTGCAAACTCCCGGTTACAAATACACTCATGTTCTCTCGGACATTCAGACCCTGAACGAAGCCGCTCTCACGGAAACTTACGACGTTACCGCCGTCAGCTTTGCAGCGTATCCCTCCATCCGCGACAAATACGTTCTCCTCGATTGCGGCGCGAGCTTCGGCGAAGGCTACGGCCCCATCGTGGTCGCAGCCAAGTCAATGAAGAAGGAAGACATTAAAGGCAAGCGCATCGCGGTGCCAGGCCTGAAAACGTCCGCGTATCTTTCACTCAAACTTTACGAGCCGAATTTCGAAGCGGTGGTCATGCCATTTGACAAAATTCTCGACGCCGTGCAGGACGAACTTGTCGATGCCGGGCTTCTGATCCACGAAGGGCAGCTTCTCTATCCACAGATGGGTCTGCACAAAGTTTTGGATCTCGGCATCTGGTGGCATGAGCAAACAGGAATGCCTCTTCCGCTCGGCGGTAACGCTGCGCGCAAAGCACTTGGCCCGGATGTTGGCCGCTTGATTTCCAGAACGATTCGCGAAAGCGTCGAGTACGGGCTCGAACACCGCGAAGATGCGTTGAAATACGCCATGCAGTTCGCGCGCGATATGGAAACCGAACTCGCCGACCAATTTGTCGGCATGTACGTGAACAAGTGGACGCTCGGCTACGGCGAAAAAGGCAAACGAGCTGTGCAGGAACTCATTACCCGCGGTACTCAGGCAGGGGTGATCTCCGGCCCGGACACAGTTGAATTCCTGAGCGAATAAATCGAACTCATTTTTCGCAGCCACATGAAAAATCGAACAATTTGGAAAAGTACAAGCTGTGCAGCCGCTACGCTGCTTTGCTGTTTCTCTCTGCGCGCGCAAAACGCCGCAGAGTACAAAGAGCGCGCCGAAACGCAAAAATCTTGGCCAAAAGAGGCGGTACGCAGCGCGCACGGCATGGTCGCCACAGATGAAGAGTTGGCTTCCCGCGCGGGTGTCGAGATTCTGCAGAAGGGTGGAAACGCGGTCGATGCCGCAGTGGCAACAGCGTTTGCGTTAGCCGTGGTCGAACCCGCAGCGGGAAATATCGGCGGCGGCGGATTCATGCTGGTGCGCATGGCAGACGGCCGCACAAGTTTTCTGGATTATCGCGAAGTGGCGCCCGGTAACGCTACGCGCGACATGTACATCAAGCCGGACGGTAAGCTCGACAACGAAGCGTCAGTGATCGGATACAAATCGGTGGCGGTGCCCGGTACGGTGGCGGGTCTCGAACTTGCGCTAAAAACTTACGGCAGCATGAAACTCGCCGAGGTGATGGCTCCCGCGATTCGGCTAGCCGAAAACGGTTATCCAGTCAGCGCCAAACTTGCCAAAGAATTCAAAGAAGAGCGAAAACATCTGCAGAAATTCTCAGTGAGCAGCAGAATATTTTTGAAGAACGGAGAAATGTACAAACCCGGCGAAACTCTTCGCCAGCCTGAACTTGCTGCGACACTGAAGCGCATCGCAAAAAACGGAGCTTCGGAATTTTATCGCGGCGAAACAGCACACATGCTGGTGCGCGACATGGCCGCGCTCGGTGGTTTGATCACGATGGACGATCTCGCGGAATACCAGCCGAAGGTGCGCGAAGTTCTCCGCGCAAAATACGCACTCGATGGACACAACTGGGAAGTCTTGTCATCGCCGCCGCCAAGCTCGGGCGGAGTGGCGATGATCGAAGCTTTGAATATGTTAAAAAATGTACCGCTGAAGGGCTGGGATGATCTTGAAAGTGTACACGTGGTTGCGGAGACGATGCGCCGGGTGTTCGCGGACCGCGCGGCGTATCTTGCTGATCCAGATTTTGCAAAAGTGCCGGTGGATGGACTGATCAGCGCGTGCTACGCCAAAGAAATCGCCGCCACGATTGATCGGCGGCGCGCTTCGCCCAGCACGACGGTTCATGCCGGCGAACCGCATGTTTGCGGCGAAGAAGCAAGCAACGCTGCGCCAGCGGAAATCAGCTTGAATGATGGCCCGCACACAACCCACTTTTCCGTTGTGGATGCAGCGGGCAATGCCGTCGCGAGCACCACCACGCTGAACGACGGCTATGGCTCGCACGTCACCTCGAGCGCGGGATTTCTGTTGAATGACGAAATGGACGACTTCACGACACAGCCCGGAGTGCCAAACGCGCTGTTTGGATTGATTCAGTCTGAGGCAAACGCGATCGCTCCCGGACACCGTCCACTGAGTTCGATGACGCCGACGATTTTGTTGCGTGACGGAAAATTGAGTTTCGTAACAGGTTCACCCGGAGGGCCGACGATTATTTCGGCGGTGCTGCTCACGGTGATCAACTGGATGCGGCTGGGGCTGGATGCGCAAGCCGCGATCAATGCGCCGCGGTTTCATCATCAGTGGCTACCAGACCGGCTTTTGATGGAACAGCAGTTTCCGGCCCCGATGGAACAGGGTTTAAATGCCATGGGCCATGCAACCAAGCGACGGGGGCACATCGGGTTGGTCAACGCCATAGGTATTGATTCGCAAACCGGCGAAAGATTGGGTGCTGCAGACCCTCGCGATGAAGGCTCTGCCGTGGGATACTAACGGCGCATTCCAGCCCCGCAGTTAAATTTCGTCTGCGAGCCCAAGCCACCATGCAGAAAGTCCTGTCCACTTATCTTTTTGTTTCGCACAAATTGACGCCTGAATTGTTGGCACAGATCTCCGAGCACGGGTTCTCAGCGCTTGAGGTGTTCTGCTCGCGCGCGCATTTTGACTACGGATCGAAGCAGGAGATTCAAGCGCTGGCCTCGGCTCTGGAAGCCAACCGAATGACGCTGAGTTCGCTGCACGCGCCGACAAGTAGAGACCTGAGCGCAACGCGCGAGAGCGGAACTCCACTTTCGATTTGCGAAGTCGAGCGAGTCCGCCGAATCGAAGCCATGGACGAACTGAAACGCGCAATTGACGTCTCCGAAGAGCTTCCGTTTTCACGGATGGTGCTGCACATGGGCGGCACGCGCGAAACGGCCGATCCACGGAAGCGTGATGCGGCATTTAGCTCCCTCGAGCATTTGGTGCTGCACGCCCACCACGCCGGGGTGACCCTTGCGATGGAGAATACGACCAGCGAAATGGGTGATCCGGCCTATCTGCGATCGTTTGTGGACGAGACGCGCTTGACGGGCTTGCGTTTCAATTTTGATATCGGGCACGCGCACCTGGCGGACGGGCCGGCGGAAGAGCGCCTCGAGAAAAGTTTCGCTCCACTGCGAGAGCTGACCGCCTCCGTCCACCTCCACGACAATCACGCAGAAAAAGACGAGCACCTCCCGCCTTACGACGGCACAATCGATTGGAGCGTAGCAATCCCTCTGCTGAAAACAGCTCCCTCCGAAAGTCTGCCGGTCGTCTTGGAACTGAAAGAAAAGTTCGGCGCCGAGGCTTTGTCACCTGCAGAACAACTCGCCGCCGCCCGCGCAGCCTTCGATAAATTCGAGAATGCGTGGTCCGTGTAAGAGACCAGCGGTCTTCTGCCAAAGCGAGTAAAATCCCTACAACCGTGTCAGTCGTATGAGCAATCGACAGAACTGGTGGTAGAGTTCTGGAGCAAATCCGCAATGCAACGCGTTTTGTGCAGTTGGGAGTCCTCAATGAAAAAACTTTCCGGGTTACCTTCTTTGGCGGGAATTTTTATCTTTCTGTTGATCTTCAGCGGAGGGATCAACCCGCTATCTGCGCAAGAAACTGCTGGGTCGTTGGTGGGAGCGTTTGAATCGCATGGCGACATAGGGACAGTGCTGCATGCGGGATCCGTGGAATATGCCGCGGCTAAGAAGAGCTACACGATTGCGGGAAGCGGCGAAAACATGTGGTTTGGCACGGACGCGTTTCAGTTCGCGTGGAAAAAAACTTCCGGCGACGCAACGCTGACAACTGACATTTCCTTTCTCGGCAGCGGCGGGAACCCGCATCGCAAGGCGGTGCTGATGATTCGGCAGAGCCTGGACGCGGATTCTGTGTACGCGGATATAGCTTTGCACGGCAACGGTTTGACCGCATTGCAATTCCGCGATGAAAAAGGCGCCATCACGCAAGAAGTGCAATCGCTCCTTTCAGCGCCGAAACGCCTGCGGATTGAAAAACATGGTGCGTACTTCACGATGTGGCTGTCGGGGGCGAACGGCGAAATGCAGATGGCGGGCGCATCACCGAAAATCGAACTGAAGGAGCCGTTCTACGTGGGAATCGGCGTGTGCAGCCACGACAAGGATGTGGTGGAGCGTGCAGTATTTTCGAACGTCGAAATCACCGCAGCACCGCCCAACGCTGGCGCCGCGACTGCTCCGGCCACCCTGTACAGCTTTTTGGAAACGCTGCCGATTGGTTCGGGGGACCGCACCGCGGTGTACGTTTCGTCAGGGCGATTTGAGGCGCCGAATTGGACGCGAGACGGCAAAGCATTTCTCTTCAACCGCGACGGGCGAATCTTGCGACTGCCGGTGAACGGAGGAAAGCCAGAAACGATCGACACTGGCTTTGCAATCCGCTGCAACAACGACCACGGAATTTCACCGGACAGCACTCTGCTGGCGATCAGCGATCAATCGCAAGAAGAACACCGCTCGCTCGTTTACATGGTGCCGGTGTCCGGCGGAACTCCGCGGCGCATCACAAAGAATTCACCTTCGTACTGGCATGGCTGGTCGCCAGACGGCAAAACGCTCGCGTTCGTCGGCCAACGCGATGGCGAATTTGACGTCTATACGATCCCCGCGGTCGGCGGAGAAGAGACAAGGCTGACCACCGCGAAGGGTTTGGACGACGGTCCTGAATATTCGCCAGATGGTCAATACATTTATTTCAATTCCGAGCGCACCAGGCACATGCAGATCTGGCGCATGAGACCGGACGGCAGCGAGCAGACGCAGGTGTTTTCTGACGATTACAACAACTGGTTCCCGCACCCTTCGCCTGATGGAAAGTACCTGGTGTTCTTGAGCTTCGACAAATCAGTGAGTGGACATCCGGAAAACAAGGATGTGATGCTGCGACTGATGTCCTTGCCGGATGGAAAAATCAAGGTGCTCGCGAAGCTCTTCGGCGGGCAGGGAACGATCAATGTCCCGTCGTGGTCACCGGACAGCACGAAATTGGCGTTTGTGAGCTACGCCATTGTCCCGAAGTCGGAGAAGTAGCTGGGAATTCCGGCTTAGCGCGGTAGCGATTATCTTGCGAACGCGAAAAAATATTTGAAAGCGCAACGCCGCGGAGCAAGCCACAGACTTACCCGGCATTTGCGCGATGAGACGTACGCAGACGGCGGCTAAGATCCCAAGTAGTTCACATGGACGTACCCGCCAGTATGCACGTTATACAGCAAATACCAGCCAGGATGATCGGGATCGTCGTACACGACAAAGTTGTCGCCGTCGCAATCCCAACACCAGTCGGCAGCAATGGGCCAATCCCACGACGCAATCTCAAACGAAAAACCGCCAGGGAACCAGAACCGGTGATGGTCACGATCAAAGCGCTCGACGTGGTAGCGGTAGGAGGGACCAAAGTGTTCAAAGTGGCCGTGCTCGAACGGGTGAGCGACAACATACCGCCGGTCGTTCGGACGATCGTGTCCATACCAGTGATCGTTGGCCACGTGCGGGACGCCATTGACGCGGCCGCCCTCGCGACGGTCAATTTCGGGCCTCGCGTGCGTATCTCGTTTGGGCGGCGCCTGCGGGATGTGGCCTTGATTGCCGTGAACGCCTTCGTGATGCTCTTGCGCGCCCTGGGCGAACGTGGGAATGGTCATAAAAAGTGCCAGAGTTAGCGGAACTGCAAGACGAATCTTCATCGTCGTGTTTCCTCCTAGGCTTTCTAGTGCCGTCGCGAGCCAGGTTCGGCGACCATGCACCACCAGGTCCAATAGGTGCGGCGTTTAGCGCGGCTCGCAGGGTACAAGGAGTTTCCGTGCGCGGAACGTATGGCGCGAATCTGATAAACTGCTCGTTTCGCGATACTGCGAATCACCAGACTATGACTACGATTACGATTGAACAGGCAGGAAAATATGACCGCCAGGAAGTGACGATTCAGGGCTGGCTTTATAACTTGCGGGAGTCGGGAAAGTTGCTGTTTCCGATTTTTCGCGATGGTACGGGCGTCATCCAAGGTGTGGTTTCTCTGAAGGAGAATCCGGAAGCGTTCGGGTCGTTGAAAGGGCTGACGCAGGAATCGAGCGTAATTGTGACAGGCAAGATCCGCTCAGAACAGCGAGCACCGGGCGGCTTCGAGATGGGTGTGACCGCAGTGCAAGTGCTGCAGAAGGTCTCGGAAGAAACGCCATTCCCGATTCAATTGAAAGAACACGGCGTGGATTTTCTGCTGGATCACCGGCATTTGTGGATCCGCACACCGCGGCAGGCAGCAATTTTGCGGATTCGGGCAGAAGCAGTTCGCGCGGCACGCAACTTCATGGATAGCCAGGGCTATACACTGACGGATGCGCCAATGTTTACGCCATCGGCGTGCGAAGGAACGTCTACGCTCTTTGAAGTGAACTACATCGATGACGAGAAGGCTTACCTGACGCAGTCCGGGCAACTGTATATCGAAGCGACGGCGATGGCGCTAGGCAAGGTGTATACATTTGGGCCGACATTCCGCGCGGAAAAATCAAAGACGCGGCGTCACCTGACGGAATTCTGGATGCTAGAGCCGGAGGCGGCCTACGCAACGCTCGATGACATGATGACGCTGGGTGAGGGGCTCGTCAGCGCCGTGGTGCAGTCGGTGCTGGAAAATAAGGCGACCGAGCTCGAAACGCTGAAACGCGACACCACGAAGCTGAAAAATGTAAAGGCACCGTTCCCGCGCGTCAGCTACGAAGACGCCATCAAGGTGCTCAACAAGCATGGCAACTCGGCGAAGTTCGGCGATGATTTTGGCGGAGATGAGGAAACGATCATCTCGAACGAATTCGACCGGCCGGTGATGGTGCATCGCTATCCCACGGCGATCAAGGCGTTTTACATGCAACCGGACGCCGACGACCCGGCAAAGGCTCTCGCTTTCGACATGCTGGCGCCAGACGGCTATGGCGAAATTATTGGCGGAAGCCAGCGTATCCACGACTACGATTTGCTGGTTAAGCGATTGATAGAGCACAACTTACCGGTAGAAGCATTTCAGTGGTACCTTGACCTGCGGCGGTACGGTAGCGTTCCCCATGCCGGGTTCGGACTGGGCCTGGAGCGTGCAGTGGCCTGGATTTGTGGCGTCGAACACATTCGCGAGGTCATCCCCTTTCCACGCATGATTTACAGGGTGTATCCTTAGGCGCCCTCGGAACTTAGGAGTGGCTGCCCGCTAAACGGCTGGACGTCTGGGTAGGCGTCCAATGACTGTTTGGTCCGGCTTGCCGCCGAAATCTGGATAAAGCAATGCCACAAAAAGTGAGAATTATTGGTGTGCCCATGGACCTGGGCCAAAGCCGCCGAGGCGTGGACATGGGACCGTCGGCGCTGCGCGTGGCCGGCCTGCAGGCGCGGATCAAGCAGCTGGGGCACACCGTCGAAGACATCGGCAACCTGGAAGTGAAACAGCCGGAAGAAATGCACGTCGGAGAGAAGCGCGCAAAATATCTGCAGGAGATCGCTGAGACCTGCCAGGATATTTCAAAGCACGTGCAGGAGTCTCTCGAAGCCGGCTTCTTCCCTCTCGTGCTCGGCGGAGACCACTCCATCGCAGCGGGAGTGGCGGCGGGCGTTTCATCTCATTTTCGCAAGGACAAAAAACAGATTGGCTACATCTGGCTGGATGCGCACGGCGACATGAATACGCCGGAAAGTTCGCCGTCGGGCAACGTACATGGGATGCCGCTGGCGGCGATTATGGGCTACGGAGCGGACGAACTTGTGAACTTGGGCGGATTCAAGCCCAAGGCCGAGCCTGGAAACATAGTCATCGTGGGCGCTCGCGATTTGGATGGTCAGGAACGCAAAATTGTGAAGAAGTCCGGCATTCACGTTTTTACGATGCGGGACATCGACGAGCGCGGGATGCGCGAAGTGATGGCGGATGCATTGAAGTACGCGATGGATGATACGGACGGAATTGGCGTGTCTCTGGACATGGATTTCGTGGATCCTTCGGATGCGCCCGGGGTGGGAACGCCGGTGCGCGGCGGAGCGACGTATCGCGAGGCCCATCTTGCGATGGAGATGATTGCGGATAGCGAGGCGATGGCCTCGCTGGAAGTGGTCGAAATTAATCCTGTAATTGACGAACACAACCGGACCGCTCTGCTGGGAGTCGAGCTGGTGCTTTCGGGGTTGGGGCAAAAAATCCTGTAGTGCGCCCTTGCTAAGCCGAGCGTTCGAAAGACAGCATAGCATCGGGTGAGTTTGAACAAGCGGGTTTGAAAAGACGCGCGTCTAACGCACTGAGGAGGACATTCCATGAATAGCAAAGGTATTTTGCTGGCTGGCGGAGTTGCAGCCCTTTGCGTAGGCCTGATTGCATTGCCGGGTACTTCCAAACAACCGCAGGATGGCTCGCAAGCCGTCCCGCAGGCGGTTACGCCGCCGGCCGCGCCTGTGCCACCCAAGACGATTACACGCATGAGAATTATGCGGACGCCGCAGGCGGGTGCGGTCACAGCGGGTCCAGAGGTCGAACCTAACGAAGAGTTTGAGATGGCATTGGAGGATGAAGGCGGGAGCTGGTTGGGAGTAGAGACTCAGGAAGTCACCGCCGAAAGAGCGAAGGATTTGAAGCTCTCCGCGGAACGCGGCGTGGTAATCGGAAAAGTGTTGGAAGAGAGTCCCGCTGCGAAAGCCGGCTTGAAGGACGGCGACGTGATCATGGAGATCAACGGCCAGCGCGTGGAAGGCGCGGTTCAGTTCCGGCGAATGATCCGCGAAACTCCGGCTGGGCGTACGTTGCAACTGACCGTGTGGAGAGATGGACACTCGCAGACGGCGAATGCAACGCTTGGCAAGATGCAGGAAAATCGCAAACGCTGGATGACCGCGATGCCGCAGGTATTTAACTTTCGACTGCCGGAAATGCCAGAAGTCGCCCCGATCCCGGACATCCCCTCGATCGACTGGGACAACGGGAATTTGTTGATGAACCATCCGCGTTTGGGCATTGATGCGGAAGACATCAGCGGGCAGCTCGGTTCGTACTTTGGAGCGCCCGACGGCGAAGGCATTTTGGTGCGCGACGTCAATCCCGGGTCGGCAGCCGAAAAGGCAGGCGTGAAAGCCGGAGACGTGATTACGTCATTGAATGGGGAACGGATTCACGGACTGGCGGAGTTGCGCTTGAAATTGTCGGCGGCGGGCGAGGGAAAAACCGCGAAGCTTGGCGTGCTGCGAAATAAGAGCGCTTTAACACTGGACATAGAAATTCCAGCGGTGAAGCATAAGACCGTTCACAAGATGGAGATGCGAACGAAGATTTAGTTCATAATTTTCAGAGCGAGCCAGCCGAAAGAATGGCCTTCCCAACGCAGGGAAGGCCTTTTCTTTTGCGTTAAGCTGCTGCTCGGCAGTCGATTCCTACGGGGAGTCATGTTGCTCTCTCGGGTAGCGAGGGGCGCCCGAGCAGCCGTCAGGAGCCTGGCTCGCGGCGATATTTTTTTGCAAGACGCAGGGGCCGGCGCAGAATTTCGGCAATCCGCGAGCGTGGTGCCGCTACATCCGCAGACCAGTCTTCTTCCGTAGTGCCAAAAGAAAGCCGCGTCAGGTAACTGACGCCATCGAGCGCTCGGCCACGCATACGGAAGCGAAACGCCGCACGGCGTGCCATGGTTGGAGCGGCGTAACCTCCGTACGGAAGCCAGCTTCCGATCTCCCGAACCAGCTTGGGGCAGACGGAATCGAGCGCTATGTCTCTTTTCATCTCCGCGGGAACCGCCGCGCCAAGTAACCGCTGCGCAAGGAGCAGCGCCAGTCGTACCATTCGCTCCGCGCCTACCTCAGCTGCAGCTTGGCGAACGCGCTTCCAATCCAGTTCAGGATGGTTGTAGACCATCGCCGCGATGTCCGAAATCCACATGAGACGTTCCCAAAAATGTTTGGCTCCGTGAATCGAGATCAGCACGAATTCGTGCTCGGCGGAGAGACAGGGAACGGCATGGCCGTCGATGGTTACCGAGGTCCTGTGCCGAAAATAATTCTCGATGGGCAGCGGCAGCGGAAAATACCGAAGCGTGCGTTCTGTGTGCAGCTCGAAAATAACTTTGGTTGCCGGACGGAGAAAAAGATATTGACCTGGAATTTTTCCGCCGCGGATAGCCTCGGCCGGGACCCGCGACTCATAGCCTGCAGCAACAAGAATCTCAGCGGAGCGCTGAATGTCCACGTGACGAACGATCGCGTCGATATCCCCGTACTGACGCGCTGCCGGATCGCCATAGGCCCTTATTGCCAGGACAGGACCCTTTATAACCAGCGATTCGACACTGGATTGACGCAGGAGATCCAGCATACGGAAAAGTTCCGCAGTCAACGCAAGAGTCGAAAGTAGCTGCGCACGGTGGCGAGTGCGAAGCAAATCGAGCAAAACAGCAGAAATCTCTACGCCAGAAACCGTTGAGAAAGCCGAAGCAAGGTGTGCGATCACGCCGTGCTCGTCCGCGAGTCGAAAGAACGATTCAGGGTCGCGGATTTCAGCCGCCAGAGCGGAAATTTTCGCAGGGTCGCGCGGAAGGGAACATGCCTCGAGCAGCAGGGGCCAATCACGCGCCAGGAAGTCTGATGCATATTGCGGTGCTGGCTGCACGCATCTTCTCCGAACTAGTTGTAGTGTACGCGATAAAGTGCGGAAGAAATCTCAGCGCGAAAATTTCTCGGCAATTTCGGCAGCTTGATTATAAGCATCTTCTGCGTGCCGGAAAACGTGAGGAAAAAGTCGCGCAGCTTCCGCGGCAATGTCTTCCAGAGGCCGCTTGCCGTCGATGGCCTGAAAGATCCACCGTTCTGCCTGGCCAGCTTCATTTAGAACAGGAACAAAACCCATCGCGCGCTTTTGAAGCAGTGAGGGCGGAAACAGACTTCCGTAAAAACTGGATTGAACGAAGCGGACTTGCGCGTGTTCAGCTGAGGGCGGAATATCCGTTTCCCACTGCCAGACATAGTCTTTGCCCACCAGGTGCGCCCGCAAATCGACAGTGCAGATTTCACCTTCGTGAAGAGAGACAGGTTCGAGCCAAGGCAGGAAAAGATGGCCGTAAACCGTTTCCAAACTGTCCGGCTCAGTGGAATATCCGATGTCGCCAGTGAGTTGCGTCTGAAACCAGATGCCGATACCGTGGGCGATAGCGGTTCGCGCGATTGGCAATTCGAGCCGCGCTTGCGCGGGAATTTTGGCTCCCTTTGTGTAATCGAGCACATGCCAGGAGCGCGCGCTGGAAAGCACCTGCTGCGGTTTTATGTGATGGCGATAGATCGTATTCAGAACCAGCGGAAGCCCGGAAGACAAGTCAAGCTGTGGGACGGCGCTCCAGGCCCGCGTTAGTTGCCCGTAGTGCTCTGGAAGTTCAACGATCGCCGCGAAAAGAGTGTCTTTCAGCGGCAGCAAGCATCCACCCTTTTCAAGGAATCGATCGCGAGCGTTTTCGATGGTGTCGATCGCGTTTGAATGGAGCGGCAGGACACCGCGGACATCGGAAACAACTATGTTCACGCGTTCGGGAAGATGAATCTGGCGCGAGTCGCCGCGCAGGAAAAGAATTCGGTCACCGAATCCATTAGCGGCTGCGAGCTGGCGGCCGAAGTCCACCACGCCATCCATATCAATTGCATACACGCGGCGCGCACCCGCCTTGCAGGCAAGCAACGCAAAAACTCCCGGTCCGCAACCGAGATCGACGACAGCATCACCCGGCCGGACGCATTGTGCAATCGCCGCCGAGTATGCCTCCATGCGGATTTTGTCCGCAAACATCAACGCAAATTCATCGAGGCTATACATTGCTGGAGGCAGCGCCTTGCGCGGCGCCGGGATTGAGAGAAAGGAGTCGCGAGGCTTGCTTTTCTATGATTTCCGCCAATGCAGGGAGGTGCACAGGGTCGGTGCTGGGAATCAACCGGAAGCACTCGACGGAAGAGACGACTCGAGTGAGCGAGTCGAATTCGTCGGCGCGCTGCCCCCTGTCGAGATACCAGTTCATGTAGGTATTTTGCACCAATTGAAGCAGTGCTTCGCGCTGTGAGATGGGTTCGATCCGTGGTGCAGAGTCTTCGGCCGAGCGTGCGCCAAAAAGAAAAATCGCCGCTAGAGGTGAGCAACTCGAAGCGAAGTCAGCGCGAGTGCCATCAAGGGCCAGAAAACGCTTTTCCCAGCCACCAACGATCAGAGGCAACGCCTCGCGGCTGGAAAAGAGAAAATCCACTGAATCGGGCCATAAACAAACACGAGGATAAGCGGGCAGAACCTGATACGCTCCGGAAACTTGCTCAAGCGCGCATACGTCCTCACACAGGACGGGCCAGCCTCGCAATGCAAGAGCCGCGGCAGTGGTGGACTTGCCGGCTCCGGCTTCTCCGACGAGGGCGATGGCGCGTCCGCGAAATGAGAGCGCACTGGCGTGCAACGTCGTATTTCCGCGTTGCCGCAACACAAACCCCATCACTGGTCCAAGAAGATAAACGCACAGATCGTCGTGACAAAGGCCGGGTCCCGGCTCGCCCCAGATGCGGGTGGCACCTCGGTCCATCAGAAAGCGGGTGCCGTCACCATAGGTCAACTGGAAAAATCGGCGGTCCGCAAATTCAGAAACCGTAAATGAACCATCTCCTGGAAGAAACGCGGAGGGCCGAACACGAACGGAAGTGATTGGCAACAGTTGAGCCTGAGCGGCCCAACTGGGAACGGCCGCGAAGTGGAGCTGAATGTCGGGAGCCAGTACGCTCTTCGGCAAGGGGCTGGGACCTGATAAGGGGAGATCCGACTCAAGAGTCAGGCCGTAGGTGCGGTAGGTTTGTGTCACTAGGAACAGAGGTCAGTAGGTTTCTACTGCAAAGGGCCTGACCCAGCGGGCTAACCAGTTCTTGTGGTTGCCGACGGGGCGTCTGGCATTCCGCGTAAATGGCTTCCGGCCGTCATTTCCGTCAAACTAGCATATTTCAAGAGCTTAGGTGCCTCATACACCTTCTTCCTCGATACTTTAACGTGCGACTTCATAGCGGCTGGATCTCCTATCCGACTCTACTGAATCGAATCCGGGTTTACAACGATTTTTCAGGCGGCAGTCCCGAGCTGCCGAACCTGCGGTATTGACAGCTCCAAGTTCATGCCTGAGTCAAGGCACGTCGGGATATAAATATCACGAAAGGACTGACGCAAAGGTCAAAGTAGGAAGGTCGACGGGCGGAAGATCCAAAACCAAGAGACTATGCTGTCCTAGTGTTGTTCGCTCCTCCGTCCTTCGCGCCGGCCATTGTGTTGGCCCGGGTCATTTCTGTCAGAGTCCCATATTTCACAAAATTGGGAGTCTGATACATTCTTTTGTTAAGAGCTTTCTCGGAAGCGGCCATGGACATTTCATCTCCGTGCTAACTGTACCGAACTGAACCATTGTTTTCAATAAATTTTCAGCCAATGTGATAAGGCGACTGGCCGAAGATGCATATACAGTGAATGATCGATTGATTGTTGGAGAAGTTCAATGACCTGGGCCCAATCTACAAGGGACTGAACCAGCGCCGACGGCGGCTCAGTAGCCGCAGGGTTCCATCTTCCGGAGGCGGCTTGCAGCATCAAAACGTCTTGTGTCACAGGAGTCTTCGGCCGCAGACGAATCTCGTCGGGCAGAATTCCAATTTGAGAACGTCGGAGGAGGTGTTTATCCATGGCCCATGGAATGGGAGGAACGCGTAGCAGGAATCGAGATAACCGGCGGTCCAGGAAAGGGCTTCGGGGCTGCACGTGACATCCGGTCCAGGTGGCGTCGAAAAACTCCAGAGTACTCGCAACCAATAGGTTATTGAGGGCGGAGTAGGCTTTTGGACTAAAGGGATGTGGTGTCTCGGCAAGAGAATTCATCGCGCGCCAACGCTCAGAAAGGTTCAAGCGGCGTGCAAAATCGGGCATGAACCACGGTGGGAATTGCGGCGCGTCCGATTTCTTGCGGAGGAGCGTCTGAACGCTAGAGCGAATTCCCGCACCAAGTGGCGGAAGTCTATGGTGATCGAGCACGTAACCGCTCAGCGTCGAAAGCGCGGAAAACAGTCCCTTCCGTCTGTAAAGAAAACGCAAATAAGGCCAAGCCTGCAGCCGGAGGACTTCGTCACCGCCTACGCCGGAAAGTACGACTCGCGAGTTCAGAGCGATCTGGCGGTAGTAGGAAAAATACAAGTTCGAATAAGGATCAAGAACCGGTTCTGGGAATGGCTCCGTCAGATTGTCCCAGCCGCCGAACGGAAGGGCTTCTCCGGAATGGACAACTTGGCACGGAATGCCCAATTTTTCGGCGAACCGAGATGCGAGCCAGGTTTCCCGGTCGTCGACGAGCGGCTGGGAATCAACTGACAGTGCTCGCAAATTCAGGACAGAAGTAGGGAAGGTTCGTTTTCGAAGCGAGACGGCGCACGCCGCAACTGTAGTTGAATCAAGCCCACCGCTTAGCAGGATCGTCGTGTCAATTGACGGAAGTTGATCGCGGACGGATCGCTCGAGAAGACGCCGAAACTCCTCGATGTATTCTTCTTCATGCTTCAGGACCAATAGGTCTTCGATCGGCACGCTGGCAATGCGGCGAATCGAAAGACCTCGTTCAGAAAACTCGAGGAGATGGCCGGGCGGAAGGCGGCGGACCTCGCGATAGACGGTGTTATTGGGATCTTGATGGGGAGAACCCAGGAGAAAATCGGCGAGGAACTGTTCGTCCAGATCACGGAAAACGAAGGGCGCCGCGAGGACAGCCTGCAAAGTGTTGCTAAACACAAGGACTCCATCGCGATCTGAATAGAAAAATGGACGCGAACCAGTGAGATCGCGGTACGCGATCAGTTTGCGCTCGCGTGGGGTCCACAATGCGAAACTGAAATCACCATCGAGTTCCGGCAATCCGCCGGCCCCGAATTTTGCGAAGTAGTGCAAAACCAAGTGTTCACTGCTGGCGAAAGCCGAAACGTCTATGCCGTGCTGAGCGAGCCGTCGTAGAACTTCGTCCCGGCCGTCGCAACGAGTGTCACCGAGAAACCACGTTTCGCCATCGATAGTGCAGGGCTGGCTGGATTCTTGCGAATGCGGCCCAGTCTTCAAGAGCGAGAACACAAACGATGCGCCTGGCTCATGTTTCTGCTCGAGCAAGTCAGGTCCGCGAAACGCGATCGCAACAGCCATGCGCTCGATTGCCGCATGATCCGCTGCTGCGGACGCCACGTCCGGTTCCATTCGAATGATTCCTGCGAAGCCGCTCATGATGCGTTCCGGGACATCTCTTCGGCGAAGGCAGCGTAGTGCAAATGCGCAGCTTCGGGTTCCCCAATCGCAACGCCGTCGCGCTCCACCCAGGCGTGCGCCGCGAATTTTTCGCCGTCCTTTCGAACGCCGATACGAAACTCTGTCGCAATCCCCTGGCGTGCCAACAGCCACCACAAACAAAGCGAGCGCTCCAGGCACGTTGAATGAGTAAGCGAGTGGCGCGCGGCCGCGAGAACCATTTGAGATGTGATTGCCAGCCGCGACTCGATTGCGACGTCTCGCGAAGCCGTCTTCAAAGAGTTGAGAAAACTCAGAAGGGAGCGCTGCGTCGAGCGGAAACCCCGCAATCGCAGGCTAAGCGTCAGAAAAGGAAGCAAAAGCGCAGCCCGCAAGAAAAGTCCTTTTGCGGGACGCGGCAGCGCACTAAACCGGCGAAGGCGTGCCCACATTGGCAGGCTGCGTGGCGATCAATCCATTTTCGACCAGATGTTCGAGAAGCTCGGCAAGGTTGGATCGCAGCGTCTCGGGATCAACGTCAAATTCCTCGATCAGCTGAAAATAAGCCGCATCAATCGTCGGCATGGAGGTCACCAATTGCCACATGCGCGTTCCCACGGGATCCAGCCCGAAATACCGTTCGGTATTCAGGTTAAGGAGCACCGATTCCTGGTCCAGAAAACGGATCAAAACGTTTGAGGGAACGATTGCGCGGTCAGCAAATGAGATCATGCGGCTGACACCTTTCTTCCGGTCGCCGAGGACCACCAGGCTCGCCGCGAGGACTCGAGGCTGCGCCTCCACCGAATGTCACGCATTGTAGCGTTTCCCGGGCCAGCTTGACTACCTTTACCGGAGGGCGAGCGTCAGGGAAATAAAAAAAGGCCGGCGTGAATACCTCCGGCCTCCGTGCCTTTATTCGAACGTCAGGATTTCTTTTTCTTCGTGGTTACGCTCGTCGCGATTCCCGGCGCAATTTGATTGAGCATGTCCAATCCCTGCTTGGCCTGCTGCCCCCACGGACCGTTTGGATCAAGCTCGATGGCGTGCTGGTAAGCTTCAACGGTTCCTGGCTGTACGTCGGGAACGTCCTTGTCGCCTACTTTTTTGAACCCCATGCTGCCCACCAGCACAGTGCCCAGCAGATACCAGGATTGAGGATTCTTTGGATCGAGCTCCGTCGACTTCTTCAGCGGCTCGACGGCCTCTTTGTACTTGTTGGCGTTGTACATCGTGATTCCGAAATTGCGCCACGCCTGTGCGGCTTGCGCCGGGTCGAGTTCCGCGGCCTTTTGATAAGCAGCGGACGCTTCATCGATTTTTCCCGCGCGCCCATAAATTCCGCCCAGGTTGTTGTAATAAGCGAATGAAGGCTTCAGTTCAATGGCGCGTTTGTATGCCGCTATTGCGTCATCCGTACGGCCAGCGACATCGTACGCGTCTCCAAGACGCGCCATAATCAGTTGCAGGTTGGTATCTTTTTCGTTCGAAGCAGCTTTCGCGGCTTCGAATTCCGTCACCGCCTTGTTATTGAGGTCCGTCACATTTTGTTTCAGTGATTCCCGCTGATCGGCGGGCGCCTTCATCATTTCCGCCCTCGCTGTCCTGGCTTGCTCCAGCGTGGCAACTCCGGTTTCAAAGTGTTGCTTCATTCCTTGAAACTTTTCTTTTTCTTGCTCCTGCTTTTGCTTGGCTTCCTCGAATTCCTTGCCTTGCTTCCCCACGATATCCTTGAAGTTCAGATCCACGGGGACGGTCTGACCGTCCCCTACCTTTACCTGCCCGCCAACATAAGGTTCTTTTTGACCGGGTAGCGTCAGGCTAATTGTGTAAGCCCCTGAACGAAGATTGTTGAACGAGTATTTCCCGTTTCTGTCCGTCTTCGTTTCCAGCTTTTGTCCCTGATCGCTCACGATCTGAATCGGAATGTCGGCCCAGGGCTTCGCAGCGACATCCAGTATTTGTCCAGCGATTCCGCTACCTTGTGCCACGGCGCGAGGCGTTAGCCCCGCAAACAGCGCGGCGAACGCCAGAATGGCGAGCGCCCACGAAAATGCGAATCTCTTCATGCTAATTTCTCCTTTGCCTGCCTGGCAGCAATCGGATGCTTGACCCGTCGAACGTTCACCCTTCTCGAGCGGCCGAAGGAAAACTTCTACCCGAAGCTTTCCCGGAAGCGCGTGCCCTATTATCGCCTATCCCGGGTCAATTCCAAGTGGTAGACCTTCCAGGCTGCGCCGGAGCCGCTTGTCGACCACGGCGATAAGGAATCGGGTCAGGAACTCCGGCTTCTGAAAACGCCCGCAGGCGTAGCAGGCAGCTGTCACACACGCCGCAGGCTTCCTCATCATTCTGGTAGCACGACCAAGTTAGATGCAATGGAGCACCAAGCTCGATGCCCCTGCGGACAATCTCGTTTTTTTTCAAAGCGATGACCGGGGTCACCATTTCGATCTGCGTCTCGGGACGTGTCCCGACTCGAATCAATTCCTGAAACACTCGGTAATATTCCGGACGGCAATCCGGGTACCCTGAACTGTCCTCCGCAACCGCGCCAATGTAAATCGCGCTGGCGCCGATCGCTTCCGCCCAGCTTACTCCCACGGATAGAAAATGCGCATTGCGGAACGGTACGTAGGTTACGGGAATCGCGGCTCCGTGCCGCTCGTCTGAGGCTAGCCCGTTTTCTGGAACCGCGATGCTCTCGTCCGTTAATGCCGATCCGCCGATCGCACGGAAATGATCAAGCTGCACCATCAATCGTTGCTCGATGCCGTAAAAATCAGCAATCTCGCGAAACGCACGCGCCTCGCGCGACTCCGTACGCTGGCCGTAGCTGGCGTGAAGCAGCGCAACATTATGAGCGCCATGCTGTTTGCGCGCTGTAGCCGCGCAAACGCACGAATCCATTCCGCCACTCAGCAGCACCACCGCTTTTCGCCCGTCGGCCATGGCTAAACTCCTAGCTCAAACTCCTTGTGTAGCGGGATGCCAGATGAATTTGTGCAGTTGCAGTCCCAACCGTACCGGCAACCCGTCCGCGAGAATCCATTCCACGAGCGTGCACGCTTCCAGCCCCTGCCACTTCCCGTTAGGATCGGGAAAAGCCGGAGAAAATAGCACTTGCCGCACACGATTCGCAAGCAAATGTTCGCGCGTGAAGTCGCGCGCAAACTCATAGTCCCGCCGCGTCGATAGCACAAACTTAATTTCGTCCTTGGTATCCACCACTTCCAGATTTCGCGGATCAAACGTTTCCGCTTCTCCGGAGTCCGGGCATTTCACGTCGACAATTTTGATTACTTCTTTCGGCAAGCGGCCCACAAATCGTTCGCCACTGGTTTCAATCATTACGGTGTAACCGCGCGTGAGCAGCGCCTCCGCTAGCGGATAGATCTCTTCCTGCAACAGCGGTTCGCCTCCCGTTAATTCCACCAGCGGCACAATTGCCGCCCCGCCGGACTGGTCACCAGTGCGGCCGCAAAGTTCATCTACGCGAGTCAACACTTCCGCAACACTCATTTTCTTTCCGCCATGAAACGCGTATGCCGTGTCGCACCACGTGCAACGCAAATTGCAGCCCGTCAACCGTACAAACACACACGGCAAGCCCGCGCGAGTTCCTTCGCCTTGAACTGATTTGAATATTTCCGTGATGAACATCTTCTAGTCGGTCTTTTCTAATTCGTACCAGCAGAACTGGAATTCTTCTTATTCCGTCGCCCGAGCCACCAGATTCCGCCAAAGAAAACAATCATCGCGCCCGCAAGCCGCCCGTAACCTGGTGTCACACCAATAGAGCGAAATACAACGATGTACCCGAGCGCCACCAGCACTGCGGGAATCAAGATGATCAGGAAGCCGCGGTTCATCGCAGCTATTTCTCCGGCCGGAACTGCGCGCTCGCCGTATCGGTCTCCCAAACAGTCACTTCCGTGATACCGGCTCCGGCGGGCAGAGTCGTCAACTGCCGCTGCGTTTCGTCATAGAAATATTTCGCCAGGTTTTCCGCCGACGGATTCACCGTCTTGAAAGGGTCCAGATCGTTCAGGAATTGATGATCGAGCACTGCGATGATGCCGCGCAGGACTCGCTTCAGCTCCGTGAAATCCACCAGCAGACCAATGTTGTCCAGTTGCGGCCCGGCCAGCTTGATTTGCACGCGATAGTTGTGGCCGTGCACATTTTCGCACTTCCCCTTATATCCGCGGAGTGCGTGGCCCGACGAAAACGTCTCTGTAACACTTACTTGAAACATCGCGCGTTTCTTGCCCCTCGGTTCTTGCCCTGGTCCGATTCAGGCGGGTTTTGCCGCTCCGAGGAACCGTTCGACCTCGCCGAGTTCCTGCGTCCTGGCGTACTTGGGAAGCGATTCCATAAAAATTTTACCATACGCCATCCGCTGGATGCGGTTATCCAGCAGCGACAGCACGCCACGGTCGGTTTTCGCGCGGATCAGGCGGCCAAATCCCTGCTTTAGCGCAAGAACCGCTTGCGGAACCTGATACTCGGCGAACGCGTTTCGGCCTTCTTCGTCAAGCGCGCGCACCCGCGCCGCCACAATGGGGTCGCTCGGCACCGCGAACGGCAAGCGGTCCACAATCACACACGAAAGCTGCTCGCCCGGCACGTCCACTCCCTGCCAGAAACTGGAGGTCGCGAATAAAACTGCGTTCGGCGTGGTCTTGAACCGTTCGAGCAGCACCGATCGCGGAGCCGTCCCTTGCAAAAACAGCGGAAATGGCGACCGCAAGCTAACCCGCTCGTACAAATCTTTCATCTGGGCGTAGCTGGTGAACAGGCAAAACGCGCGGCCTTCACTCAATTCCAGCAGCCGCAAAATTTCATCCGCGGCCTTGGCCGCAAATCCCGCGTCGCGCACGTCGGGCATCCGCTGCGGCAAATAGAAAAGCGCTTGCTCGCCATAGTGAAACTCCGGTGGCAGCGTGCGCTCTTTCGCATTGTCCAGCCCCAGCCGCTGCCGGATGTAATCGAAGCGATTGCCCACCGTTAACGTCGCGGAGGTCAGCACCACGGTGTCGAACTGTTCGAACAGCCTCTCGCGCAAAATCTGGCTCACATCAATCGGCGTGGCGGCAAGAAACACTCCCTTATTTCGCCGCTCGAACCAATACACAAAGTTCCGTTCGTTCGATTCAAACAGAAAGCTAAACTCCTGGCGCAGTTCGAAGCTGCGCCGTCCCAGCCGCGTCAGTTCTTCCGGCTTTTGCGTGAGCGCCGCAAACTCGCTCTCCATGCTTTTGAGCGCATCGCTTAGTCCCGTGTACGCCTCCTGGTGCTGCTCGATGAACGCTTCGCGCTCGTTTCGTGAAAATGGAAAGCGCCCGTCGCGCGGCGGAAACGAATCAAAAAAGGTGCGGCTGCGTTCGCGAATCCGCTGCGTGCGCCGCAACAATGCCGGCGAACCAAGTTTCAATATCCGCAACGTCTGGTCCGCATCCCGCGCCAGCTCTTCAAAACGGTAATTCGAAATTTGCCGCCCGAAATAATCGCTCGCCACATCCTCGATTTCGTGCGCTTCGTCGAAAACCACCGCCGAATATTCCGGAAGGATACTGCCAAAGTCGTCGTGCTTCAGCGCCAAATCCGCGAAGAAAAGATGGTGATTAACAATAATCAAATCTGCTTCGCGCGCCCGCCCGTGCATCGCGGTCACAAAGCATTCCTTGAAGTCTGAGCACTTTTGGCCGGTGCAAGTATCCCGCCGCGCATCCAACCGTGCCCACAGCTCCGAATCATCCGGCAAAAAAGTCAGCTCCGCGCGGTCGCCTGTCTCCGTCAACTTTGCCCATTCGCGCATCTGCCTGAACGCGTCCAGCTCTTCCATGCCCTTCAACATCGGCGAGTCTGCCATCTGGTGCAGCTTGGCGCGGCATAAGAAATTTGCGCGGCCTTTCATCACCGCAACCTTCAGGTTAGGGGCGAAATGTTTTTGCAGAAACGGAATGTCTTTCTGGTAGAGCTGTTCTTGCAACGATTTCGTCGCCGTCGAAATCACTACGCGGCGTCCGCTGCAAATTGCGGGCAGCAGATACGCGAGCGTTTTCCCCGTGCCGGTCCCGGCTTCCACAATCGCGTGATGCCGGTTCTGAAACGCGTCGTGCACCACTTCCGCCATTTCAAGCTGTGCAACACGATGCTCATACCCGCCAATCATCGATCTTTCGAGCAATCCACCCGGACCGAAAACTTCTCTCATGTCTACTTGAGTTGCCACAGGCTCGCGGGCCTCCCCTGGATTCACTTCCGTCCGCCGGGTGTTCCGCGCCACAACCAGCACTTCCTCTTCTTCAAACGAGGCGTATCGACGCTCCGGATGATTCGCCGCTTCGGTTGCCTTGCCAGTCTTTGAAGAGTTTTCCGCCGCTTTGGACGCGCGCTTTGCCAAAACTTCCGCCTTCACACGAAAATCGCTTTGTCTCGAACAAAAAACGATAGCACACCGGGACTCCCCGCGCTTCCCCGGCGGCTCCCAAATCCCGCTGCTACTCCATCTCCTCTCGCGCAGGTTGCTTTCGCAAAACGATTCATGGAACATACCTGCCCATGCGGAACGCGATTGCACTGCTGGTGTTCCTGTACGTGGCATTTGTGAGTTCTGCCGCGCACGGCCAGGCGTCCGGCGGCGCGGAGTGGCCGAACTATGGCAACGATCCAGGCGGGATGCGCTACTCCGCGCTCACTCAGATTAACCGCGACAATGTGTCAAAACTAAAAGTCGCCTGGATCTTTCATACTGGAGACGTTTCCGATGGCAGCGGTGGCAGAAAACGCAGTGGCTTTGAAACCACTCCCATTCTCGTTGATGACACTCTCTATTTCACCACGCCGTTCAATCGTGTGATCGCTCTTGATCCGGAAACTGGCAAGCAGCGCTGGGCGTATGATCCCGAAATCGATAAAACTCTCGACTATGGCGACGGCCTCGTCAATCGCGGTGTGTCCACTTGGCTCGACTCTGCCCGGCCCGCGGACCAGCTCTGCCATCGTCGTATTTACGAAGCCACGCAGGACGCTCGGCTCATTTCCCTTGACGCGGCAACGGGCAAGCCTTGTCTGGATTTCGGCGACTCGGGGCAAGTCAGCCTGAGGGGCGTACCGGGTTATCGCGCGGGCTGGTATCACATGACTTCACCTCCCGCTGTCGTCGGCGATCTCGTCGTTGTCGGCTCCGCCATCGACGACAATCAACTCGCCACGATGCCAGCCGGAGTCGTGCGCGCCTTCGATGTCCGCTCTGGCGCTCTTCGATGGAGTTGGGATCCGATCCCCAATGTCTCGCCATCTTCTGGAGGTCAGGCCAGCGCAGATAGCGGCCCCGCAGGTCAGGCGGATCAGGAGAACGTTGAGCGACGCACCGGCGCGGCAAACGCCTGGTCCATCATGGCCGTCGATCCGCAACGCGATCTCATCTTCGTGCCAACCGGAAGCGCCAGCCCTGACTACTTCGGTGGGCTCCGGCGCGGCGACAACAAATGGGCAAATTCAGTCGTAGCACTCCATGCGAAAACCGGAACGATCGCTTGGGGATTCCAGCTCGTGCATCACGATCTCTGGGATTACGACTCGGCCCCGCCGCCACTGCTCGCAACGTTGCGCCGCGACGCGCAAGGGGTTTCAGGGTTTGTACCTACAAACCCTCAGACAAAGGACGTTCCCGTCGTCATCCAGGGCAACAAATCAGGACTTCTCTACGTCCTTGACCGCGACACGGGAAAGCCCGTGTTTCCCGTCGTGGAGCGTCGCGTTCCGTCGAGCGATGTACCCGGCGAACTCGCTTCACCCACGCAGCCTTTTCCGCTCGCGCCTCCACCGCTCGCTGCTCAGAAAATGTCCGCGGAGGACGCCTGGGGTGCGACCCGGCAAGACCGCGACACCTGCCTCGCCTGGATTAAAACCCTTCGCAACGAGGGCATCTTCACGCCGCCAAGCCTCCAGGGCACCCTCGTCATGCCGGGAAACTTGGGTGGCATGACGTGGAGCGGCTACGCTTTCGATCCACAGCACAGCCTTCTGATCGTTAATACAAATAATCTCGTCGCGAAAATAAAGCTTATTCCTCGCGTAGACTTCTCGCGGCGCGATGCTCGCGCGGAAGACGGCGAGTATTCTCCTCAAACTGGTGCGCCTTACGGCTTGTTTCGTCGCTTCCTCCAGTCGCCATCGGGCTTGCCGTGCACTGCGCCCCCATGGGGCTTGCTCACTGCTGTAGACATGAACGAAGGAAAAATTCGCTGGCAAATTCCGCTCGGCTCGATGCAGGACTTCGGAGGCAAGCAGCCTGTAATCCCGCCAGGCTCGATCAACCTCGGCGGTCCGATCGTCACGGCCGGTGGACTGGTCTTCATCGCAGGCACCTTCGATCCATTCTTCCGCGCGTTTGATATCGACACGGGCAAAGAATTGTGGAAGGCGCAACTACCTGCGAGCGGGCATGCCACGCCAATGACCTACCGCCTCAGCGCATCAGGTAAGCAGTTCGTCGTCATCGCAGCTGGCGGTCATCCCAAAATCAGCGAAGAGTCGCTAGGCGATGCACTCGTCGCCTTCACTCTGCCCTGACCCTGGCTTGTTCTCTCGTTCACGAAATAGTATCGATTTCGACGAGTAGTGATCTGCCGGGCAGACAGTTAAGGTCAGAGCACCTGACCACATCGCGCCGTTGTCCTCTCAGGAACTCCAGGCTATCTTGCCGTCAGATGACAATCGCAAAGAAATTGAGCTCGAACCTGCTGGTCGTTTCGTTTGTGCTGTGCCTTTGCTCAACCGCGCGGGCCCAGACGTTGATCTATTCAGTGTCCTACGCGGAAACCCGCACAAGTTTCCATGCACGTTATCCAAGCGGCGCCTTTCGAGCTTCCATCAATGAAAAGCTGGCGATGCTTCGCAGTTTCCGCAAAACCGAAATCTATGGCGTTTCCATGATCGATGGAACGCGTTCTCTGTTGTTTTCGGACGAAGGGATGAACCTTGACATCAGGCCGACCGGCCCCATCTATGGAACCGACAAAGCCTTTGTGACAGGAGTCGAGCGCGAATGGCGAACTGCGCCAAGTCCGGGCGCGTTTGCCAACCCTCCGGCGCTTTACGAGATCAGCCTCGATGGTTCAAAACAATTCCGAAAACTTTTTGAGACCAAGCCAAACCAGTCACCTACCCTTCTAAATCCGCGGGCCACAAAGGCGGCCATCGAAGCCCTCGTGGATGGCAAGTACCTCTTTTTCATTTATGAACTGCCCGCATGGAAGCTGCTTCATAGATGGGAACTGACCAACCTCACTCAAGCGCACTGTCCCGACTGTCTTCCGTTGTCGTATGGCTGGCTCGCGAGCGGAGATCGCCTGTTTTTGAATCTAGTCCTTGGGGACGAGGACCTGATCGATCCGAAGAATCACAACGCACCGGGAACCTACTTCGTCTCCGAAGATGGCGGCGATCTCGGCAGCATTTCCTCGGAGACCGGCCGCCTGCAACTGCCAGGTTACATTCCATCGAGCGTCGCCCAACGTTTTTTGATCGCACAGTTGCCCAACGGGAGCTACCTCTTCCAGGAATATGCGGCAAAGAAAGGGTCGCCGGGAAATCCGGAGACATTTCTTGTGATCTCCAGTACCGACTCCAAGTCGCAAACGCAATTTCCACAAAAACGCCTCGCCGGTACTTATCACGTGTCCCCTTCCGGAAAATACCTGGCATATGTCGAAGAACGGCGGCTAGCGCCAAATTTCCAACCTGAACCGCATTTGTGGGGCCAGGATCTCCGGTCAGGAGAAGAAAAGGAATTATTCGTCGCTCCTCCCCCGAATCCTCCAACATCTCCTGAACCAAACGTGGTGCTGACAGTGCTCGGCTGGAGCAACTGACCCGCCAGCACCCTTGCGCGGAGCCGTACTCCTCGCCACTTTTTTTACTTGACTTTCTGTTACTTATCTAGTATAGTAACTATTGGGGTGTAGATCCGTTAAAATCGCCCTGGCGCGTTTACTAAACCCTTAGCTACTCTTATCGAGCTCGCAGTTTTCACTCCTCTCTTTTGCTACTCTTCACTTTCCCATACCTTGGACGCCCTTTGTTTTCATAGAATTGCGGACAGCAGCCTGGGGAGGGGGTAAAACTCAAGAATCGTGCCGGACCGCCGCCAGCCGTCCCGAAGGAAAGCTTCGACGACGAAGTACCTCCTCCGTGGTTAGCTCTTGAGCACTGTTCTTCCCTTTACCTTTCTTTCCCGCAATCGCGAGCGTTAAATTCTTTTTATGGATGTCGCTCGTCTTCGCTGGCCAGGGCACCCGGCGAGGAATATCTTGGGGAATGGGGTAGGTCCATGACTCGCCAAATTTCTGCAGCTGTGCTTTTGATTTTCACCTCTCTCGTACTGGCTTCCTGTAGTGGCGTTGGAAGTGTTTGTACGAACTGCGGTGGCGGCAACGCCACTGTTTCGTTTGTCCTGACTGCAACTCCTCCGCCGCCCAGCTCCCAACTGTCCATCCAGGCGTTCATCGCAACCATCACCGGCATCAAGTTGACGCCCTCAACCGGCAGCGACTTCAGCGTGCCGCTGAATTCCACCACGTACATCGCCGAATTGAACCGCGTCACCAGCGATTCTACTCTGCTTGCCGCGAAAGTTTCTGTTCCTGCGGCCACCTACACCCAGTTGACCGTCACGTTTTCCGCGCCACGCGTAACGTTTTGCACGCAACCCAATCCCGGCGTTCCCGGCTGTGCTGCCGGCACGCTGAGCTCAGTGAGCGGATCGGCAGGCTCCGTGATCGTCTCGACAAATCTTTCGTTAGCGGCTAATCAGCAGATTGGGATCGCTCTGAACGCCAATCTCGGCACTTCGCTAACTGCGAGCGGGCAAACCATCACCGCCGTCAACCTCAATGCGGCTAATACATTCACCGTCAATACGTTGCCTCCGTCTTCCACGCAGACCGATCTCGCTTCCGGCCAGCTTTCGCATGTGGACGACGTGATGGGCGTAGTCACGGCGGCATCCTCGCCCATGGTAACGATTCAGACTTCCAGCCGCGGCAGCATTACCGCAACGGCAAACTCTTCCACGCAATACGGCTGCACATCGCAGAATTTCACCTGCGTGCAACTGAACACCTCCGCGATCATCGACGCGATTCTAAATGCCGACGGCACATTCACTCTGACCTTTTTCGAGCCGTTGCCATTTTCTTCTAATGACATCATCGAAGGCGTCGTCATTAGCGTGCCAAATTCCGTTACGAATCAGTTCACGATTGTCGCCACCGACAGCGTTTTCGCCGGCAGTGGCAGCCTCCTGAATGGACAGCTCAAACCCGGGGATCAAATACTGGTCACGGCGACCGCTCCGAATCCTTTTCAAATCATCTCGAAAGGGCTTTTGATTCCCACAGGCAGCGCTTTTGAAAACTCCAACAGCGTGGCTTCGATTTTGCCCGGCCAGACGATCGCGTTTCCGGCGTTATCCTTCGCCGCCGAGTCAGGCACCACCCTTGGAACCACAACTGCCAAAGACATCGTTCTTCGCTTCACGCGCATCACCACGTCCCTGGCGACGGCTTCGCTTCCGGACTTTAGCGCGAACGCAGCCGGCTTCCCTCCGTTCTTTGGCATCGCTATCAATCAGCAGTTCCGGACCACTAGCGGCCGGCTAAGCCTTGACGGCGTTTCGGTTTTGACGAGCATTTCCGCCGGCACCACTTTCTCGACATCCGCACTTTATGTAGGGCCGCCTGTGGCTCCGCAATTCGCAGCGCAAACCGTCCGCGCACACTAGACGGAATTTCCGCCTCCGCAGAAAAAGGGCCGAATCGAAAAATCGATTCGGCCCTTTTTTGTCTGCCTGCCGTTACTCAGAATTGATGATTTGCTCTCAGTACCGCTTTCCTCAGACCGCCGCCGCGCCACCCGCAGACGTCAATGGAGTCAACGGCGCGCTAGGCGGCGCGTAAGGAGTCTGCGCCGGCGGAGCAACCGGTTGGAACCGTCGATAAAGTGCCAGCGAAATCGCGCCAATGCCCCACAGCAAAACGACCAGTTTAATCCAGCCACCGTGCGGCAATAGCGTGACCGCGCGAATGATCAGAACGCCGATGGCCATTCTTCCGATGCGTCCCCAGGTGTCTTCGGTTTTGCCCAGAATCCACTGACCGATCACCGCGCCGACGACCGTTTGCGCTGCGAATAATGCGATGATCCAAACCACAAATGTCGAAAGCCCGATGAATATTCCAACAAATGTAACGCACGCAATCAAAGAAGCGATCGGTACGGCAAACAGCACCAGGACGCCGAGCCCCAAAGAAGCGCCGTAGCTTTCCGACGCGTGCACAGCTTCTCGGGAGAAACTAGACATTACCAGGAACAAAACAAGTCCGAACAGAACAAATGCGGCGGCAAGCAGCAGCGCCCACACGACGGAGCTCTTGCCAAACTCCTCGCGGTGTTTCACGTGACGAATAAATTGAACTTCCGATGCCAGCTTCGCTCTTTTCGAGACGACCGGCTCTTTGTTACCTTCATATCTAATCGTGCCGCTCACCTGCGCGGAATCTTCAATCATGAGCGTTTCGCTTTTTTCATCGATATTGCCGCCGATGCTTCCAGCGATGCGTGTTGATTGATTGCGGATAAGTAGATCCCGTCCTACTTTTCCATCGATGCCGAGCGTCTGCGAAAACGAAGTCAAGCTGCGGCCAACGGTTCCGCGGCTATCGACATGAATCACTTGCGCCCACACCATTAAGCTTCGTTCCACAGTTCCTGAAATTGTTACGTTGTTGCAAGCGCCCCGCACATTTCCATCCACCTGGCCCTCGATGCGTCCGCTCTGCACGAACAGAAAAACATCGCCGGTGACATGACCTCTGATAGTCGCTTCCTGACCCCATACATACAGGTCGCCGTCCACAGTACCGTCCACGCTGATTTCCTGGCCCGTGAAGTAGACATCTCCTTTTACGGTCTCATCCTTTGCGATTTGCATGCTGGGGCCGCTGCGAAATTCCGTGGCTGTTGCTGGAGGCGCGGACACAAATGCCGCGCACAGCCCGGTCAGCACCAGCGCCAGCGCCGACCCTCGCCGCAAACGCCTTCGCGCCACGATCACCCCGAACCCCCCCAACGTCACCAGGGCCAGCACTTCCACAAGTGAAATCATCGACTGCCATCCCTTCCAGAAAGAGCCTTGAAAAATCAGCATGCTCAGCAAACTGGTCCCTCCAAATCCTGCCTGTTCGAGTCTTTGCTGCAGGGGTTCGATATAACCGGTATACATGGCGTAAACGGCGGTGGCCGAAAGTCCAAAGGCCACCATCCAAACCCATTGCATGGAGCGCTGCACGCGCTCCTGGAAACTCGCGATGCGCGCAGGCAACGGCTCTTCTTCTTCCAGCATTGCTCGCGTCAAAAGCCGCGATTCTCTTTCCATCGCTCGCAGCAGCGTCCGGCATGCGTCGCAGCTCTGCGTGTGCGCTGAAACTTCCAGCGCGCGCGTGCGTTCCAACTGTCGTTCGAGATAAAGCATGCAGGTCATCTCGTCGAGATGTTCCTGCCCTCCGCCCTTTTGTTGACTGGAGGCCTGATAACTCGGTGGCGAACTCATCGCGCACCTCCCGCCGCCATCGCGCCTGTGCCTTCAAGCGCCTGCCGCAGCTCATGCCGCGCGCGAAGAAGCACCACGCCCACAAAGGCGCGGCGCACTCCGAGCGAATCGGCAATTTCGTCGTAACTCATGTCCGAGTAGTAGCGCAACACCAGCGCCATGCGCGCTCGCGAACCCAGTTTGTCCAGCGCCTTGCGAACCTCTTCGCTGGTTCTTTTTTCGATCAGCTGATCGAGCTGATTTGGATCCGGATGCTCGAGCGGTAGCGTTTCGAGATCATCGGTTTCCTTGTCCTGGCGGATTTTGCGGCGCCGCAGCAGGTCCCAGCAATGATTTGCAGCTACTTTGTAGAGCCAGGAGGAAAAAGGCCGCGTTGCGTCGTATTGATCCAGCTTGTCCCGAATCTTCATGAAAATTTCCATCGTCGCGTCTTCCGCATCTTCCCTGGTCGGAAGCGCCCTGCGGCAAAAACGAAAAATCGCCGGAGCGTACTCCCGGTAGAGGTCGCCCCAGGCCTCGGCATCCCCTGCCCTGGCCCGAGCGACGATTGCGCCCGACTCCCTTGTTTCCGCCGCGTTCATCCGGCCTGGTTTCTGGACGTCCATAGACTAGTACGCACGCGAACCGAAAAAATTACACTGCGGTGGCACAGGCCCGTGCCTGTTCAGCTTTATGCGGGCGGCATCGCCAGGCCAGCACTCTACCAGATTCCGCCGGGAACCAATCCGGAGAGTCGCCCGCAAAGAAAAACGGCCTCTGGTGCTAAGGCAGAGGCCGTCAGTAAATTGGGATTATAGCTGAGGTTAGAAGGTGAATTTGGCTGCAAGTTGCAGTGTGCGCGGCCCGCCGCTTCCTAGGAACGGATAGCCGATTCCCACGTCACCCGTAGCAGTTAAGCCCAGCGTGCCTACCAGAGCACGCCCATCAGGTCCCACTTGTGACTGTCCACCGGCGGCGTCCGCGATGAACGAAGGCAGATAAGGATTCGCGAAGTTCGGGTGATTGAGTAGGTTATAAGCTTCAAACCGTAGTTCCAATTTGAGCCGTTCGGTGATTGCCGTGTTTTTGAAAATCGAGAAGTCAAACTGTCGGAAATGCGGGCCCAACAGCGAATTGCGACCCTCATTGCCGAAGTGCCGGGTTCCAGGAAGACAGGTGTCAGCAAACCCGTCGCCCCCTCCCGCCGGAAATGTGCACGGCGCGGTAAACGACGTCAGGTCAAGGAAATTGCGTGGATCGCTGGAGTAGTGGACGGGTCCAGTCACGTCCGGGCGGCCAAAGAATTCTCCGCTACCATCGTAGTCGTCTTGGAAATTGTAATTGAGATGAAACGGCTGACCCGCTTGAACTGTAACGATTCCGTTTACACCCCATCCATTCTTCAGCTTCTGCCAGCTTCCGCTGGTGTTCGGAAATTCGTAGATGAAATTCCAGGTGAGACGGTTGCGTATGTCAAAATTTGAGTTGCCACGATTGAAGCGAATTGGAGCTGTGCTGTCATTCGGCTGAGCAGCGTTCGGCACGAAATCCTCGCCGTCACTCGCGTCGTCAATCGAATGAGACCAACTGTAATTCAGTGTGGAAGTCAGTCCGTGCCAGCCGTTTACGCGGAAGCTCGTCTGCAACGCGTTGTAGTTGGAATTCGCTGAGCTCTCTTCGTAATTGATATAGAAGGAAGGCGAGGTCGCAGCGAAAATTCTCGGAACGCTTCCGTCATTGATGCAGTTGCATGCCAGATCGGCTGCAGTGATCTGCGCTTGACTGGGCTGGTTGATATCCCGGAAACGGAATAATTTGTGCCCGTTCGAGCCGACATAGCCGACCTGTACCACCATCTTCTTGTTCAGCTCCTGCTGAAAGTTCAGGTTGAAATTTGCCATATAGGGTGATCGGATGCGCTGGTCGACGCCGAATGCATCACTCATCGGAGCGATATTCGGAAAGATCGGGGAACCAGGAACAAGAGGCAGTGCGGCACCACTGCCATCTGTTGCCACCGTTCCGAAGAGGATTGGCGTTCGCGGATCGAGGCCGGAGTACGCCGGGCCCGGATCAAAAATACTGTTGAATGGCAGATGTCCCATGAACATGTCCTGAGAGAACGCGTCGTAAAAGATGCCATATCCGCCGCGGAGCACAGTTTTTCCCCGACCTGTAACGTCCCATGCGAAGCTTGCGCGTGGTCCCCAGTTGTTGTAATCCGGCTGATAGAGTCTGCCGTTGGCAACTTGGGACGTGACGCCGTTCGTTGGATCAACGTTGGTGAATAGGCCGTGCTTCTCCTGCACGATACCGAAATAGTCGTAGCGCAGCCCAAAGTTGAGAACGAACTTCCGGGTTACATGAATGCTGTCCTGGAAATATCCAGCATGCGAATTTTCAAACGTATTGCGGTTGGTATCGCCGGACGCTTGCGTGGAGTGGAAAATGCTGGGGTTCGGCGTGCCCGAGATGAAATCGGCAAGTGAATCGAAGCCCAGCTTTCCACGGAAGCCACGGTTGAAAATCTGCGAAATTGACGTCCGGCGATACTCATATCCAAACTTGATGTCGTGCTTGCCGGCCTTCCAGGAAACGCCGTCTATGTAGTGCCAATTGGTGTCCACGCGCTGCCGTGGATCACCATTGTCCGCCCCTAATGGCGCCACTCCGCCAACATTGATTTTTGGCAGGCCAAAATTGTAAGCAGTCACTCCGGTGTTAAAGCCAATTGTCGAGGGATCAAAACCGCGGTCTTCGGGAAAGAATCCTTCGGCAAAGCGGTTCCAACCGAGCCGCGCCTCATTCACGATTGCTGGAGTAATCGTTGAGACGTAGGAGAGCGAAACGAGTTGCACGCGCGTCGGAGTCGCTGTGTTGTAATTCGGGAGCAACCCGCCACCAACCAGCGCAAGCGGGAAGCTCTGATCGCTGTCGCCAATGTAATAACGGCCAGTGAGCAAATTGTTGGCATTGAAGCTGTGGTCAATCTTGATGATCGCGCTGTCCACGCGATTCGAGAACGGTGTCGCAAGCGAGATGTTTTCGCCGTCAGGGGAAACCGCCTGCCCATCGCTGCCGTCGCCAATACATGTTTGGTTCTTGCCGGGCGTCGGCCAGGGATTGGTCGCCAGCAAGTTCGCGATGAGCGGGTTCACGGTTCCGCCGTTTGCCGCCGTCGCTGTGGCAATATCCTGCGCAGTCGGCACGCAGGCGGTGCTGCTTTCTGCGCCTTTCTCCCGCATGCCTTCATAGTCCACGAAGAAAAAAGTCTTGTCCTTGAAGATCGGTCCGCCGAGCGCGCCGCCGAATTGATTATCGTGAAACGGATTTTGCGCCTGGCCCTTTTCGTTGAAGAAATTTCGTGCGTCGAGAGCGTTGTTACGGAAAAAATCAAAGCCGGAGCCGTGAAAGCTGTTGGTGCCGCTCTTGGTAACGATGTTGATCACGCCGCCAGCACTGCGGCCGTATTCGGCTTCGGAATTCGAGAGCACGCGCAACTCGGCAATCGCTTCGAGCGGGAGGATCGTCGCCGGCGTACCGAATACGCCCGCCTCATTGATTGCCGGGTCGTTGCGGTAGCCGTCGTTCATGTCTGTGCCGTCGAGCAGGAAGTTATTGGAGCGCCCCCGGGCGCCGTTCACGGAAAATACACCGAACGAACCTGGCGAATCGGTAATCTGGTCAGGCGAGCCCGCGACTCCGGGGACGAGGTAAATCAATTTTTGGTAGTCACGGCCATTGACCGGCAGATTCGTGACGACCCTCGATTCCACGATCCCGCCGAGAACATTGCTGGTGGATTCGACTTGCGGGAGTTCGTCGCCAGTGACTTCAATCCTTTGCGACACTTCGCCGGGTTGCAGCGCGACGTCGGCGCGGCGTTCGCTCGAGACTTCGACCTGAATGCCTGTGACAACACCCTGCTTGAAACCGGCTTTCTCGACGGTCACGGTGTACGTTCCGATAGGAAGCTCTGGCACGGAGTAGGTGCCGTCGTCGCTCGTGGTGACAGTGCGCGAAAGGCCTGTATTGACGTTCTTCACGGCTACAGCAGCGCCTGCAATCGATGCTCCCGTTGAATCGGTTACCGTGCCGAGGATCGTTCCCCGAAAGGTCTGGGCCGTAACTGCGCTACTGCAGAGCAAAAGAACCGCGGCCAGACAAAGTAGCAATGCGAACTTAAGACTGCGGACACACCCCATCACGATCTCCTCAGAATTTCGCGTTTTCATAGACTCTCCCCAGAAACTTTTGCCTGACGGCACCCCATGCCGCGCCGGCAAATTGTCCAACCTACGAGCCAACGCACAGTGCATTTACACTAGTCCGCACGGAGCAAAGCCGTCAAGCGACCACTAGACGGATTGTTCTTCATCGGCATGCCTGGATTACGGCTTTGTCAAAAGTCGCGGCTTCCGGTCAGAGACCGGTTCATCTGCTACACTGGAAGATTCCAAATCACTTGCGGCGCGTTCTTGAGTGACCGCAGTGGCCTGTTCAAAATGGCTGAAAAACTTCCATCGCTGGTAATTGTCGGGCGCCCCAATGTGGGCAAGTCCACGCTATTCAATCGGCTGACGGGCACGCGGCGATCGATTGTGACGAACGAGCCTGGCATCACGCGCGACCGCATTTATGGAAAAGCGGAATGGCGCGGCAAAGCTCTCGAAATTGTGGATACGGGAGGGATTATTCCTGACGACAAGGCGCTGATTCCGACCGAAATTTTCCGGCAGGCGCGGGTGGCATTTGAAAAGGCGGCGCTGCTTGTGCTGGTGGTGGACAACCAGGCCGGAATTACGCCGCTGGACCAGGAATTGGCGCGTCTTCTGCGCGGGACCGGCAAACCATTCGTGATTGCAGTAAACAAAGTGGACGCCGTGGGGCAGGAATCGCAGGCAGCGGAGTTTCATAAGTTCGGGGCGAAAATTTTTCCGATTGCAGCGGAGCACGGGACGGGCGTTGACGATTTGCTGGACTATGCTCTCGAAGTGACATCGGCACTAGATATGGTGCACAAGGAAGACCTGCCGATGGAAGAGGTCACCGAGATCGCGATCATCGGGCGGCCTAACGTTGGCAAGTCCACATTGTTGAACCGTATGGCGGGCGAAGAGCGCTCGATTGTGTCGCCAATTCCTGGGACGACGATTGATTCGGTCGACACGGACGTGGTGCGTGACGGACGCCATTACCGATTTGTGGACACGGCGGGAATCCGCCGCAAGGGCAAGACAACGCTTGTGGCGGAAAAACTGAGCGTGGTAATGGCGCGTCGCGGGCTGGAGCGCGCGGATGTTGCGCTGCTGATCGTGGATGGTGAAATGGGCGTGACGCAGGGTGACGCCACGATTGCGAGCTACGCCGAGGAATCCGGACGCAGTGTCGTGATCGTGGTGAACAAGTGGGACCTGGCGATCCAGGCGGCTCAGGTTGCCGCGAACCGCGAAGGCACCTCCGCGCGAGGCAAGGCACGGCGCATCGCGGACCGCAAACCACCCACGGAAATCGTGGACAAAGGGGAGCTGCTTTCGGACTACGAAGAAATCATTCGCAAGAAGTTGAAGTTCTTGAGTTACGCGCCGATTGTGTTTTTGTCCGCAAAAACCGGCGACCGCGCGGACAAGCTTTTTCCCTTGATCGACCAGGTAGCTGCCGCGCGGAAAAAACGAATTTCAACACCAGAGCTGAATCGCTGGCTCAAATCGATTGATTTGCAGCGCGGAACGCTGCCGAAATCGCGGCCGATCCGGATTTACTACATTACGCAAGCGAAAACTTCGCCACCGACCTTTCTAATGTTTACGAACCAGAAGCAGCCGCTGCATTTCGCTTACCAGCGCTTTCTGGAGAATCAATTGCGCGGGACGTTTGGATTTGTTGGTACGCCAGTACGCTGGGTACAGCGATTGCGCAAGCGCAACGAGCGATCGTCTGGCAGCGAGAACGACGAATAGCGAGTCCCTGTAGAAAAAAAATGCCTCCAGCCGGGCCGGGCCGGTACAACTGCGAAGAGCAACGGACGCAGAGAGAATCTACAGTTCTTGCTCACAACTTGTTAGAATCGGCTTCACTTTTGCTGAGGCACGCTCAACCATGGCTAATAACGGCGCTGGTACGCAAACTTCACTGGATCTGGAAGGCGGGCTCTACCGCATCGGCGAGGTCAGCCGAATGACGGGAGTGAAAGCGTTTGTGCTGCGCTATTGGGAAACGGAATTCCCGATGCTGGAGCCGGAGAAAGGCCCGAATGGGCGACGCTCTTACCGGCAGGAAGATGTTGAGCTAATTCGGAAAATCAAACGGCTGCTTTACGACGAAGGATTCACCATAGCGGGCGCCCGCAGACATTTGCGCGAAGGCGGAGGATCGGCTGAATCCGAAACGGGAGCGGCGATTCCGCCTGGCTATGGAGCGACGCAGCTTTTGAACCGCAAAATGCTGCTCGATATGCGTGATTCGCTGCGCGCTTTCTTGACCCTTCTCGAACGCCGGTGATAGCCTTACAAAGTACGTCGGGGCGTAGCGCAGTCTGGTAGCGCGCACGCTTGGGGTGCGTGAGGTCCCCGGTTCAAATCCGGGCGCCCCGACCAGCTTTCCTAAGGTACTGCCGTTGCCTACTCCGATAGATCTCCAATTACTCGAACCTTGGGCGGCCTTCAAAGATTCCGAGCTTGACCGGAGCCGTGCGAGAGGTCTTGCTGCTGAGCTTTTCACCAACTGGGAAGAGTGGGTGCGCCAAGCCATGCTTCCGGACGACGAGGACTACGCCTGGGCCAATGGCACACATTCTTCTCACGAATGACGATGGATATGGCGCGGAAGGGTTGCGCGCGCTGCAACAGGCGTTGGAAGACTTCGCTACGGTGAGCGTTGTAGCGCCTTTCGCGGAGCAGAGCGGGACGGCGCAATCGCTGACGCTGCGGCGGCCGATCGTGGTGCACCCGAAAAGTCCGCGGCACTGGGCGGTCGAGGGCACTCCCGCGGATGCAGTGATTGTGGCGTTGCACCGCTTGCTTCCGGAAAAACCGGACCTCGTGATCTCCGGCATCAATCACGGCGCGAATATGGGCGAGAACGTCTACTACTCTGGAACGGTGGGAGCGGCGCGCGAGGCGGCGTTGCATCATATTCCGGCGGTGGCGATATCGCTGTGTGCGCGGAAGAGCGAGCAGAATTTTGCGAACGCCGCGCGAATTGCGCGTTCGACGGCAGAATTGATTCTGAAAGAGGGGCTGCCCGACCAGGTTTTGCTGAATGTGAACGTGCCAGAGCCATGGACCGGCGAAGTGCGCTTCACGCGGCAATCGAAAAAAATTACGCGGAATCAGTTGACGGAAGGCAAAGATCCGAAGGGCCGCAGCTACTATTGGATTTTCGAGCAGAAAATCGATAAAGACATCGAGCCGGACACGGATTACGCGGCGGTGTTTGCGGGCGATGTGAGTGTGACTCCACTGCATCTTGATCCCACGGATACAGAATCGCTGACGAGCCTTTCGCATTGGGCCAGCCATCTGGGGCAGTTCAGTCGGAAGTCATAGGCGGTACGTGCCAGGGATCGAATCGCAGCAGAAAAACGGAATTTTCGGTTCCAGTAGGTTCACGAAGAAACTCCAACGCAACCCAAGATGGCGACCTGAAGGTCGCCGCTACGAAAATCCTGAAGAGCACAAGCTGCGAACTGTTGCGCAATGAGAAGCACAGCTGAGAATGGTTGAATGCCGCTTGCGCCCCGGTGCGTTATTGGTGCGGCTTGCGATAGGATTGGCGGACGATGATGGCGACGAAAACGTGCGACGTGGCGGTGGTTGGGGCGGGAGTGTTTGGCGCATGGATCGCGCTGCATCTTGCGAAGCGCGAGCAGCGAGTCCTGCTGCTCGATGCGTATGGTCCGGGACATTCGCGGTCGAGTTCGGGAGATGAATCGCGAATCATTCGCATGGGATATGGCGCGGATGAAATTTATACGCAGTGGTCGCAGCGCTCGCTGCTTCAGTGGAAGGAATTATTCGCAGCGAGTGGTAACCAAGAATTGTTTCAAAAGACGGGCGTGCTGTGGCTCGCGGAGAGCGGAAATCCTCAGTTGCGAGCGACTGCCGATGTGCTGGGGCGGAATCAAGTTGAATTCGAACAGTTGGATCGCGCTGCACTTGGGCATCGGTACCCGCAAATTAATTTGGAGGGAATTGCGACCGGAATTTACGAGCCGGAGAGCGGTGTGCTGATGGCGCGCCGCGCAGTTGCGGCAACGGCTGCGGAAGCCGTCCGGCTGGGAGTCGAAGCCAAATTAGCGGCCATCGCGGAGCCGCATGGAAGTGGAACAATTGAATACGTCACGAGCAGCGCTGGAGAAAAATTCGTGGCAAAGGAATTTGTGTTTGCTTGCGGAGCATGGCTGGCGAAACTTTTTCCAGCATTTCTGGAAGATCGGATTTTCCCGACGCGACAGACTGTATTTTATTTTGGCATTCCGGCCGGAGACGACCGGTTTTCTTCGCCAGCTTTGCCGACCTGGCTCATCAAGAACGACGAATGCTACGGAATGCCGGACCTCGAAAGCCGCGGGCTGAAAATTGCGATGGACCAGCATGGAGAGCGGATCGATCCGGACACGCAATCACGCGTGGTGACCTCGACTGAGGTGGAAGAGATCCGGCGGCTCGTCGCGTACCGATTCCCTGCCCTTGCACATGCGCCAATTGTTGAGACGCGAGTCTGCCAGTACGAAAACACCTGGAACGGCGACTTCTTGATCGACCGGCACCCTACGTTGAGCAACGTTTGGCTCGCGGGAGGCGGCTCCGGGCATGGATTCAAGCACGGTCCTGCCGTGGGCGAATACGTCACGCGTCAAATCTTGGACGATGCGGAGCCCGAGCCACGCCTCCTGCTGGCGAGCAAAGAGACTCTCCAGCACCGGACCGTATATTGAGGGCGCGAATCATTCCGATCGCTGACGATCAAGCTGACGAAACTAATTTCGCTGGCGTGCGTCTTTAGACAGTGACAAGGTGTGTGTGCCCGAAGTTCCTTTCTGCATCCGTTCTCGAACAAGTTCTCACGGAGGAGTCATGTTATTGCGTTTTAAAAGCACCGTCCGATGGATTGCGGTGGTGGCAGCCTTTTTTGCCGTGAGTTGGCAGATCGCCGTGGCTGCACCTCCGGCGACCGATCTCAAGGTTCCGGTCGAGTATTACAAGCTGCCGAATGGATTGCGGGTGGTGCTTTCTCAGGATCACACGGCGCCGACCGTTTGCATCGCGGTGTACTATCGCATCGGATTCCGCGTTGAACCAAAAGACCGTACGGGCTTTGCGCACCTGTTCGAACACATGATGTTCCAGGGTTCGCAAAATCTGGGAAAGATGGAATTCATCAAGCTGGTGCAACAGAACGGCGGAATTCTGAACGGGTCAACACGTTTTGACTTCACCAACTATTTCGAAATCCTGCCTTCCAACAAGCTGGAAACCGCGTTGTGGGCCGAAGCGGACCGCATGAATGGCCTGGCGGTCACCGAAGACAATTTGAAAAACCAGCAAGGCGTGGTCGGCAATGAAGTGAAGGTGAACGTGATTAACCGACCGTACGGCGGATTTCCGTGGCTTGATATGCCGCAGTACGCGAACACGAATTGGTATAACGCGCACAATTTTTACGGCGATTTGAAGGACATCGAAGCCGCTACGCTGACCGATGTTCAGTCGTTCTTCAAGACCTACTACGCGCCGAACAATGCGGCGCTGGCGATTGTCGGTGATTTTGATCCGGCGCAGGCGCGGCAGATGGTGGAAAAATATTTTGGCGGAATCAAGTCCTCGCAGCTTCCTGCGGTTCCGGACTTGACCGAACCAAAGCAGGAAAAAGAAAAACAGGCCAGCAGGGTGGACCCGTTGGCGAAGCGGCCCGCGATTGCGATTGCGTATCACATGCCGGAACGCAACACGCCGGAATATTATGCGATGGGCCTGATCGATCAGATTCTGATCGAAGGCGACGACAGCTTTGAATACCAGGAGCTGGTACAAAAACGCGGTTTGACGGCGGCCGTGAACGGCGGAATCAACTATCTGGGAAACATGTTCAATTACAAGGGGCCAATGCTATTCATGGCGGACTTGCGATTTGATCCTGGGACGCAAGCGGATGCGATCGTCAAGGCGTGGGACGGCGCAATCGAGCCGTTAAGAACGAAGCCGGTAGACAAGGAAACGCTGGAGCGCGCGCGAGTGAAACTGCGTTCAGGCCTCTACGACAGCATGGGCGCAGTCGGCGGATTCGGGCTGGCGGATTTGCTGGCGAGTTTCGCCCTGTTTGACGACGATCCCGCGCGAATCAACACGCTTGTTTCGCAGTTCGAAAAAGTGACTCCGGAACTGATTCAGAAAACAGCGCAGGAATATTTGCGGCCAGAAAATCGCACGGTACTCGTGCTCGAAACGAAACCTGCCGAAGCGCCTGCGACGCCGGCAAAGAATTAGGAGAGCAAAGATGACTCGAGGCCAAAACATGAAAATGATTCCAGCATTTGCCGCAACATTCGTGCTTTTCGCAGCTCCGATTCTCGCGCAGCAGAAGCAAACGCCGCCAGCTGGCGGTCCGCCAAAACCTTTTACCGTCCCGGCGCATGAAACGTACGCGTTGGCGAACGGAATGAAAGTCACGCTGGTGCCCTACGGAAATTTGCCGAAGGTCACATTGAGTCTTGTGGTGCGCACTGGAAACTTGAATGAGCCCGCGGACATGCCGGGGCTTGCGGATATTGCGGGCACTTTGATGAAAGAAGGCACAACTACGAGAAGTTCGAAACAGATTGCGGAAGAGTCTGCGCGAATGGGTGGCGCGGTCAGTGTCACCGTTGGTGTCGACGAAACCGATCTCGACACTGACGTGCTGAGCGAATTCGGTCCAAAGGCTGCTGCGCTGCTGGCCGATGTTGCGCAGCATCCGCTGTTCCCCGAATCGGAGTTGCCGCGGCTGAAGAACGATGCGCTGCGACAGCTTTCCATTTCGAAGTCAGTTCCACAAAGTATGGCGCTGGAACGCTTCCGCAAAATCTTGTACGGGGATCATCCTTACGGTACGGTTTTCTCGACTCCGGAAAGCATTAACAAGACCACCGTTGGAGACATCAAGAAGTATTACGACGGAAACTTTGGCGCCGCACGAGGGCACTTGTATGTTGCAGGCAGATTTGATGCCGCCGAAATGAAGAAGGCGATCGCCGCGAGCTTCAATGGATGGGCAAAAGGTCCTGCGCCGGCAATCAATCAGCCGAAGGTCAAGCCACAACACATTCTGGACGTAACGGACCGCCCCGGCGCGGCACAGTCGACACTGCTGGTAGGATTGCCAGTGCCCGATCCGACCAGTCCCGACGCCATTCCTTTGGCGGTCACAAACGCGCTGCTCGGCGGATCGTTCGGCTCGCGCATCACCTCGAATATTCGCGAGCACAAGGGCTACACCTATTCGCCGAGAAGTGAAGTTTCCCGCCGCTATCACGATGCGTACTGGGCCGAATCGGCGGACGTTACAACGCAATACACCGGTCCGTCGCTGAAAGAAATCTTCGGCGAAATCGACCGGCTTGCGAAAGAGGCGCCGTCCGACGCGGAGTTAAAGGGAATCCAAAGCTTCATGTCTGGATTGTTTGTCATCCAAAATTCATCGCGAAGCGCCCTGATTGGGCAATTACGGTACGCGGATTTTCAGGGACTGGGCGAAGACTATCTGAAGACCTACGTGCAGAAGGTAAACGCAGTGACGCCGGCAGAAGTGCAGAAGCAAACGGCTGAATACATCAAACCGGATCAAATGACGATTGTGGTGATTGGGGACAAAGCGAAAATTTCCGATCAGCTTGCGCCTTTTGCTGCGAGCGCCAAACCGTAACGCGCTTTCCGACTTCACACTGTGCCCGGCTTCGGATGGCGGCGTCGAGTTGCAGCGGCAGCGCGGCGGCCTCGTTTGGATTTTTCCTGATAAAGGTGAGCATCGGCGTCGGAAAGCAATTTTTCGATGCGTTCGCCATGCCCTCGATAAACACTGATTCCAATACTGGCGGAAAGCGGCGGCTTCTCCGGATCCATTTCCATAACGTGACGGATACGGCCTGCCACGCTTTCCGCTTCCGTCTCCTCCGATTCCGGCAACACGAGAGCAAATTCGTCTCCGCCGTAGCGTGCTGCAGTGTCAATCGAGCGGCAGTGAATGCGGAGAATATCGGCAACGCGGCACAACGCGCGGCTGCCAACCAGGTGGCCATAGGTATCGTTGATTTTTTTCAGACCGTCGAGATCAAGCAGCAAGACGGAAAAAGGCCGGTTGCTGCGATTGGTGCGCTCCGTTTCGCTTTCCAGCACGTCAAGCAAGCGGCGGTAGTTCGCCAAGCCCGTAAGCGGATCGCTGACCGCAAGATGGCGGACTTGTTCGAAGAGCCGGGCGTTATCGAGCAGTGCACCGCCGAGAGCAATCGCGTAGCCCATGACACTGAAGCCTTGCGAGACGACGAAGGGTGCGTCGAGCAATCGTTGCGATTGCGAGGCTGCGAGCTGGGCGGCAAAGTTCATCCAAGCGGCGACGTAGATGGAACGATCAAATGCAGTGAAGATTTGGTTTAGGCGGCGGCGATACCAAATAACAGCAATCAGGAAAATTACGCCGGGGAATAATTGCTGCGGCGAAGGGATGAGGGCACCGGGATGAGGCGAAACTTCGGCGGGCAATCTACGCAGTGCCACGGTGACGAGATAGGTTAGCGCGACGACGCTGAGCAGCGCCCCCGCAATTTCAGCCTTGGGCCGACGCGAACGCGGCAGGAAATGTTCGACGATCAATGCGACGACGAGCAACAGCGCCAGAATCAAGCGCCCCACCCACAGCGCCACTGGAGCCCACTGAATGCGCAGATGCTGTTCGGCGGGAAGCTGAAAAAACAGTACGCTCGATCCAGCGAGTACTGCGCCGGACAACAAGAATCCCGCGCCAAGAATGAGTGAGATGCGGTCCTGTGTGCCCTGGAAGCGAACGAGAGTGACGGCGGAAAAAACAAGTGCTAGGACGCCCGTTACAACCTGTAGGTAGCCTTGCAGGGAAGGGTCTGCCTGAATTGGTATCGGCCGGAGCCATAAGGCAAACAATAGAATGAGAAGCAATGCCACCACATGCCAAAAGACCGGTGTGGCTTCCCAGCGTTCCGAATTGAGGGGTCCCTCGCCCATAGCAGAAAGCCCACGTAGGAGCTGGGCGCTCCCACTAAATTAGACTGCTTCGGAGCGAACTGCGTTCCCGGATTTCGCTGTATGTTTCTGTGTCGCAACTGTCCTGCCGAACAGCCCGAAAGTGTCCATTTGACCAAGCCAGCGAAAGAGAATGCAGTTGCAAGGAGCGCGTAAATTCAGCACAATCTTCGGATTAAATCGTTTCAATGAATGACAATTTCAAGGGGTGAACAGGCTTGATGAGGACATCCTCGTGACGAATGAAGCCGCCGGTGCGCCGCGCCTGCGGCGAACATTGAGACTGTGGGATTTGATTCTGTACGGCGTGATTGTGCTTCAACCGGTGGCGCCGATGTCCGCGTTCGGAGCTCTGAGCGATCGTGGACGCGGTCATGTTGTCACAGCAATTCTAATCGCGATGGTGGCGATGCTGTCGACGGCAATCAGCTATGGGCGAATGGCACGCGTCTATCCGAGCGCAGGCTCGGCTTTTACCTACGTCGCTCAAGAAATTCATCCATCCGCTGGGTACATCACGGGATGGAGCATGGTGATGGACTACATCGTAAATCCGCTGATCTGCACCATCTGGTGCGCCGGGCAAGCCCATCAATTTGCCCCAGGCATTCCGATCTGGGGCTGGAAGATATTTTTTGCAGTGGTTTTTACACTGCTGAATCTTCAGGGAATCAAGACCTCAGCGCGCGTCAATGCCGCGATGGCGGCAGCAATGAGCGTTGTTGTGGTCGTGGTATTCGTGATGGCCGGCCGTTATATCTTCGGCCATCCGCACAGCGAGCCTGGGTTCTTCACGCGCCCATTTTACGACCCAGCAACATTCACCGTGAGTGGGCTTTTCGGATGTACCTCGCTGGCGGTGCTGACCTACATCGGCTTCGATGCCATCTCGACGCTCTCCGAGGAAGCGGAAAATCCCAAGCGCAATGTCATGCTGGCCACCGTCATGACTTGTTTGGTGATAGGCCTCCTTTCGGCCGCGGAAGTGTATGTTGCCCAGCTCGTATGGCCGGCTTCGCGGCCATTTCCGGACCAGGACACGGCATATGTTTACGCCGCGGCGCTCACCTGGGCGCCTCTTTTCAAGATCGTGGGCTTGACTCTGCTTGTGGCGAATTTCGGATCGGGGCTGGGAGCACAAATCGGCGCGGCGCGCCTGCTCTATGGCATGGGAAGAAGTAATGCCCTGCCAAAATCATTTTTCGCGAAAGTGGACGCAAAACACCACGTGCCCCGTAATAACGTGATTTTTATCGGTGTCATCGTCCTGACGGGGTCTTTTTTTCTAACCTACGGGCGAGGAATCGAGCTCCTGAATTTTGGGGCATTGATCGCGTTCATGGGCGTGAACGCCGCGGCATTCGTGCGGTACTACGCGCGAGCAAGCAAAAAAAAGCTATGGAACTTGATTCCGCCGGTCCTCGGATTTGTGATCTGCCTGGCGCTGTGGCTGAACCTAAGCAGGCCGGCGCAGATCGTTGGCGGGATCTGGATGGTGGCGGGGATTCTCTTCGGAGCGTGGAAAACACGGGGATTCCGTGAGCCGCTGTCGTTTGAAGTGCCGGCGGAGTAGACGCACGTGAAAAGCGCGCCATTGCAATCGGATAAGGATATGCCGGATGATGCTGCCACGAATACTATCGTGAAACGCTCGTCCAGCAAGTCCGATGCGGTAACCATGAGGGATGTCGCGAACCTGAGCGGCTTCTCGCCGGCCACGGTTTCCATTGTTTTGAACAATGCACCGCTCGCCCGATATATCGCGCCTACCACCAAGAAAAAAATTGAAGAGTCCGCGCGGAAGCTGGGTTACCGGCCGAACGCGATGGCCCGTTTCCTGCGCAGCAAAAGAACGAACAGCGTGGGCGTGATGTTCTTCGACATCACCGATCCATTTTGTACGCCCATTTTGCGCGGGATTGAAAACTCGCTGTACCAGGCCTCTTACGTACCGATTTTTACGGACGCGCACAATCAGCGGAACCGGTTCGAGCGTTATCTGGAAATGGTCCTGGACCGTCACGTCGAAGCATTGATTGTGGTCGCGAACTGGCTCTTCGTTGACATTCACCTGTTGGCGGATTTTTCGAAACGTAATATTCCCGCCGCAACAATTGGCTGGGAGCTTCCCGGCGACACGGTGAGTTCCGTGATGGTGGACAACGAAGGGGGCGGGCGGCTGGCGCTCGAGCATCTGCACAAACTCGGTCACCGGAAGATCGCCTTCATTCGCGGGCCAAAAACGCTGATCGATTCCGGGCCGCGCTGGAAAGGGATCCAGAAGTTTGCACACTCGGTGGGATTCGAAATCGACCAGAGCCTGGCGATGCAGCTTCCGGAAGAATTCGACCCCAATTCGGGATTTGAAGGCGGCTTTCGTCTGACGGAAGAGCTGCTGCAGCGGCGGCGAAAATTTACGGCGCTGCTTGCTTTCGACGATTTGACGGCGCTTGGTGCGATTCGCGCTTTGACCAAGGCCGGCGTCAAAGTGCCTGAGCAATGCTCCGTGATCGGCTTCGACGACGTTGCGATGTCCGCCCTTTCCGCCCCTTCGTTGACTACGGTTCGCCAGCCGCTTGAAGCTATGGGAAATCTGGCGGTGAACATCGTCATGGAAGGAATCAACGCCTCGCAGGAAAAGCGCGATTGGACAATTACGCATCACAGAGTTGCGCCGGAACTCGTCATCCGGGAATCCACGTGCGCCATTTCTTTCGCCGCCTCCGACGACTGAACAAATTGCCAATGAACGCGGCCGTACGCCCGCACTCTTTTACTTGACATTTTGTGTCCGGCAAAGTAATTCCACTGTCGCTTCTTTCCAGCCGTGAGAAGACCCGGTTGACGGAACCCAGAAACGGGAAAGTGCACAGCGGCAATCAGGGCCGCAGTCTGCGAGGCTCGCTTTGACTTGGACGCAGAATTACGATCCGTTCGGCCATTGGTGGCTCTCTACACTCGTTGCGGCACTTCCCATCATTGTTCTTCTAGGACTTCTTGCGGGATTTAAAGTGCGGCCGCACATCTGCGCCATCGCGGGAGCGGCCACTGCGCTACTTTGCGCCGCAGCAGTTTTTGGGATGCCCATCAAGCTCGCAGCCGCGAGCTTTTTTTATGGCGTCGGATTCGGCCTGCTGAAAATCGTGTGGATTGTGGTTGCCGCTGTTTTTCTCTACGACATTTCGGTCGAGACCGGACAGTTTGAAATCATGAAGGAATCCGTCGCAGCAATCACGCCGGACCGGCGGCTGCAGTTGCTGCTGGTGGCGTTCTGCTTTGGAGCCTTCATTGAAGGGTCCGCCGGATTTGGCGCGCCGGTAGCGATTGCAGGCGCTTTCATGATCGGCCTGGGCTTTCGGCCATTCCAGGCAGCGGTCTTAAATTTAATTGCAAACACCGCGCCGGTGGCCTGGGGAGCGATAGGCACGCCCGTCCACACGCTGGCCGCGGTCTCTGGCCTTCCGGACGGCGACCTGAACAAGATGATAGGCCGAATCCTGCCATTCACCGCGGTGATCGTGCCCTTCTGGCTGGTTCGAACGATGGTGAGCTGGGAGGAAACGTTCGAAGTGTTTCCCGCGATCCTTGTGGTCGGATTGTCGTTCGCGGGAATGCAATTCTTTTGGTCGAACCACGTGGATAGCAACCTGGTGGATATTGCGGCGGGAATTTTTTCCCTGGTATTGACGGTGGTCTTTCTGCGCGTTTGGCGACCCAAGCGAATCTGGCGATTCGCCGAAGAGCGCGGTGCAGATTCGAACGCGGTTCAAGAGGCCCGCGTGCGCGACACCATGGGAGATAAATGGAAAGTGCAGGCCGCTCCGTCAACCGACACTCCTGTTACCCACTCCGCCGGACAAGTCGCACGAGCCTGGATGCCATTTGCGATCCTGTCGATTTTCGTACTGTGCTGGGGTCTCCCCTCGATCAAAGCCGCAATGGGAAAGGCCACGACTCCGTCGTTTAAGGTCGGCGGATGGGACGTCCCGTATCTTCATAAAGCAGTGTTTCGAGCACAGCCTGTGGTGATGAAGCCCACGGCCGAAAATGCAAAATTCGACTTCAACTGGTTAACGTGCACGGGATCTGGCTGTTTTCTCGCGGCGCTGGTCGCGGGCACCATCCTGGGCTTAAAACCAAAAGAACTTTTCCGTATTTTCAGGAAGACCGTGTATCGCATGAGGTTTGCCATCGTTGCGATGTCGTGCATGCTTGGGCTTGGATACGTGACACGCTATTCCGGAATGGACGCGGTTTTAGGTTTGGCGTTTACGCGAACCGGATGGTTTTTTCCTTTTTTTGGCACGTACATCGGCTGGCTCGGAGTTGCGTTGACCGGTAGCGATACATCGTCGAATGCGCTGTTCGGAGGATTGCAGCGCATTACCGCTGAACAATTGAACCTGAGCCCGATTCTCATGGGCGCAGCGAACAGCGCCGGCGGCGTTATGGGGAAGATGATTGACGCGCAGTCCATCTGTATCGCCACGGCGGCTACGAATCAAGTGGGTTCCGAAGGCAGCATCTTCCGCTTCGTTTTTTGGCACTCGGTGGCGCTTGCCGCGATCGTGGGAACGATTGTGATGCTCTACGCATATGTTTTTCCGAATCTGATTCCACACGGAATGATCCCAGGACACTAAGCCTTGGCCGGAAGACACGGCCCGCATCACCGAACGACGCGAAAGTATGATACTTTTCGCACGCTCAAGATGAAAACTCCACTAAACGATTCGCGTCCGAGAAGCCTGGCTCGAGCAATTCTGACGGACATCCACTTCTGGATTCCGGCGGCTGTGCTGTTTGGCGGACTCTGGGTGCTCCATTGGATCCGCTGAAAGCCGAAGTGAGTTTGCCAACTACTGCCGGGCAACTGGACAGCAAACGCCTGCGTCAATTGCAGATCGCGGGGATTCTGTCTGGATTCAGCGCAGGCGCGTGGCTCGGCGCGGCGGAAGCGCCGACCAAGCTCGTGAACCTCGGCATCTCACCTGTGATTGTTTCACTCCTCATGGTTAGCGGAGTTTTTCTTGCACGATGGAGTGTGCCTGCACTCGTCCGCGGCACTGCTCAGATGCGCGTGGATGTGCGTCAGGCTCCGCATTTGATTTTGTGGGGAGTGCTGGCCGGATGCTTGTGGGCGGTGGCGAACACGTTGACGATTTTGGCGATCCGCAACATCGGTCTAAGCATTGCGTTTCCGCTTTGGAACCTGAATAGCCTGCTGGGAATTTTTTGGGGTTGGCTACTCTTCCACGAACTGCGCGGATCGGGACGTATGCAGTGGCTTTCCGTTGTGGGCGGCGCCGCCATAATGTTTTGCGGAGCGGCGCTCCTGGCAATGGCTTCCTCGGCACAAACAGGTGGCGCAACAGCGACCCGCGGGATTCTGGCCGCGCTCGCGGCGGGCGTGCTTTGGGGCACGATGTACATCCCGTATCGCAAAGCTTATGTCACCGGGATGAATCCTCTTTCGTTCGTGGCGTTCTTCACGATCGGCGAATTAGGGATGATGTTGGCCCTGGGGCTAATGGAGGCCGGAGGACTGGCAGCGCTATGGCGCCAACTGGCACAGGCGAAGGATGTGCTGTTCTGGCTGATGCTGGGCGGCTTCGTATGGGTGATTGGCGATCTTTTTCAGCAGTACGCGGCGAAATACCTGGGGATCAGCAGGGGCATTCCTCTTTCGAACACAAATCAACTATGGGGACTTTTGTGGGGACTTTTCGTTTTCGGTGAGCTGCATGGCATGGCGGCCGGGCATTACGCGAGAGTGATCGGCGGCTCGTTGCTGATGGCGGTGGGCGCGGGCGCTATCGCTCTGGCCTCGGTAAGCCGAGCAGAACACGCCCACTGGCGTGTCGCAGCCGAGCGCGAAGCTTTGCGTTATGGAATTGCTGAAGAATTTTTGAATTCAGGCATGACGGAGAGCAAGCCTACCAGCTCTGCGAGCGGAGCGTCACGTTCCTGGCTGGATTGGTTTCTGGTGGCCGCGGCTACGGGAATCTTTGTTTATTTGGCATCGGTGGCTCGCACGCCGCAAATCCCCGTTCATTGGCCGGCCTTGACCCTGTTGTCGTTGGCGCTCCTGGCTTCTCTTTCGACCACAGCGCTCGTCCTGTTTCGCACTACGCGCTTTCAGTGATTTTTTTCTTCCCAGCGCAAGGCCGGTAAGAGAACAACACAACTCCTGCTAACATGGCGAAGGAAGATGGCTCGAACGCAAAATCCCGCCGCGGAAGCATCGACGGTCCTGGCGCAGAATCTTGTCCAGGCCCTGCTGCGCGAACGTGTGATACCCCGATTCGTGGATTCGTATGTTGTGGAGAACGGCCGGCACGCGCTGCAAGTTCACGCTTCGCTGTATCGTGATCTGTTGACGATCCTTCAACGCGAAGCGTTGCTGGCAGCCTGCGTAAAAGCCCTCGAAATTGCCACGACGGAAACGCTCACTTCAAGCAAGGGAAAGCAACGCGTGGTGGTACGCAAGGGCGCCGAAACTTTCCGCCGTAAATTCCTCTCCTCGCTGGCGCGGCAACAAGGCTGGAACGCCGGTGATGCGCTCGACTTCCAATCCGATCTGCGAATGTACGAGGATTTACTCGCGCGCGCCGCAGCTTCGCGCCGTCCACGCAAGCCATATGAAGCGGCCAATCATCCATTTGTTGATCGATGCGCGTTTTTGCTCGACTCGGCATTTCTTGAAAAAGCCAGACTCGCGGCAAGCCGCGCGCTTGCGAATATTGAAGAGGTGGCCGCAATCGTGACGGTTGCGGCCACAGATTCAAACTAGGGCAGTCGAAGCGTTTACGAATTCGGTTCGACGAGCACGGCGGTCCCGTAAGCCAGAACTTCGGTTACCCCCTGCATCACTTCAGTTGCATCATATCGAAAAGCAACAACGGCGTTGGCGCCATGCTGCGCTGCGTGCATCAGCAGCAGCTCGTAAGCCTCTTCGCGGGTCTTTTCGCAAAGGTTCGTCAGAATCGTAATGTTGCCGCCCACGATTGTCTGTAACGCAGCGCCAAGATTTCCGATCACGCTTCGCGATCTGACGATAATTCCGCGCACCACTCCAAAGTTGCGAACGATGCGGTGCCCCGGCAACTCCATCGCCGTCGTCACCATCGATGAATCTACTCGCCCCGCCATGTGATTCTCCTCTCGAGGGCAGCCTGCCAACTCTCATAGCTGCCGTTTACCGCTGCGATTCTACCTGTTCATATGACTGCTGCGCGAGTGTGGCGCGTTTGCTATTCTCGGCTGACATGGAAAATTTGTTCATTTCTCTCGGGGTCGTGCAGATTCTCGTCGGTGCTTACCTCGTCTATGACGGGGTAAAATGGCTTGCATACGCGAGACGCCGTGTTTCGACCGACCCGGGATTTTATTCACCACGTACCGCAGTGTTATGCCCATGCAAGGGCGTAGAACCCGGGCTTGAAAGAAACCTCTCCGCGATCTGTGAATTCGACCATCAAAATTACGAAGTGTTTTTTATCCTCGCCACCGAATCCGATCCTGCGGCAAGTATCGTGAAACGCGTTGCATCCCAGGCGCGAGGAAAAGCTCACGTAGTCATCGCGGGCGCTCCGCAGGAATGCGGGGAAAAAGTTAGCAATCTTCGTGCGGCCATCCAGCAACTGCCGGAGGATTTCGAGATCATTGTCTTTGCCGATTCGGATGGACGTCCCGGACACTCGTGGTTGCGGCGGTTGACGGGGCCGCTCATGGATTCCACAATTGGCGCAACAACAACAATGCGCTGGCTGATTCCCAACAAGGATAATCCCGCGAGCATTCTTCTGGCTGCATGGAATGCTCCAGTTCTTACGATGCTCGGCGAAAATACTGCAAAGAATTTTTGTTGGGGCGGGGGCACGGCGATTCGCAAAAGCGTGTTTGAGCAGAGCGGAATCATGGACGAGTGGCAACACTCCGTTAGCGACGACTATTCCATGACCACGGCGTTGCGACGCGCTGGCCGTCCGATTGTTTTTCTTCCTGAATGCTTAACGGTGTCCTATGTAGAAACGGATTTCACCGGACTGATGGAATTCACGAACCGGCAGATTCTGATCACGCGCGTGTACTCGCCGAAGCTTTGGGCCATAGCCGGAACCACGCACCTGCTGTTTTGCGTGACAATTTTATTCGGCATTTCTCTGGCAGTAGGAGACTTTTTAGCTGGAAGGCCGGCTCTGCAAATCGCGGCGCTAGCTTTTTTGCCGCTGCTGCTCGCTTCAATCCGCGGAGCGCTCCGCGTCACTGCTGTTCAAGAAATGCTTCCGCCTCTAAAAGCTCAAATCCAGCAACAATCGTGGATTCATTTGCTCGTAGGCGTCTGGATTCCCTACTTGTATACAATTAATTTTTTGGCCTCAGCTGTGACCAAAAAAATCCGCTGGCGCGGGATTCGTTACGAGCTGATTTCGCCGCAGCAGACTCGAATTATTCACCGGTGATGAATGGTTGAAGAACGTAAATCGCAATTGTGTTGAATCAAGCAATACAGCTCGCCACGGATCGTACTTTGCGCTGCCTCAGCGATGGTTATGAATTTCCACAGAGCAGTATGGAAAAATTTCGTGCTCAGTGAAATTCCTACCTGATGCTCCTACAGCAAAATGGGCGGAAATGTGCATAACTATACCGTTTTATGGTAGTTCTGGTACGTCAATTTTGGTCATTTAGTTGCTGTCCTTACAGGCAGTTCGGTACGTTCGCAGGCGAGCTTTTTTAATCCTTCTCACGCCTCGGCATAACCGTTCTCTTGAGGCTCAATGGCCTGGACCCCACCCTCGGTCCCGGTCGAGGTGCCGTTCTCGTTTCATCGTTAGCCTCGCTCCGAGGTGCAACTACATTGCCACGGCAATCCCGGAAAATTTCGGGCTTTGCGAACGGAGAGGTACAAGTGAGAGTGATCCGCAGAAGTGCACAGGTGCATTCCGTGCGCCCCACCACCCAGCCTGCGATCGCACGTGAGAAGTACTTTTTTTACGAAAGGAACACCGGAGTGGCCCATTTTCATGTCGAGACGGACACGGATGGACGATTCCCAGTCGAACAAGCCGCTGGTTTGCTTGCCATGCATTGCATGGTGCGCAACCAGACTCCATCGGACTACGTGGTTTTGGTGGAAGCAAACACGAGTCATATGGAAGATCTGACCGAAAAAGCACAGAAGCTCCTCGAAGCCGGGCGCGCCGTCAAGAGTCACGTTAAGCTGACGCGCCGCGAGCAGGAGGTCCTGAATGGAGTCGTACGCAGCCTTGCGAACAAGGAAATCGCCGCTTCGCTGAACTTATCGGAGCGAACGGTGAAATTCCATGTTTCATCTCTGCTGGCGAAATTCCGCGTTCGTGGAAGGATGGAACTGGTGCGTGAGGCTGCACAGCTTCCCGCTACTAGCATTCCTGTTTCCGAACCTGTCGCAACCAGGGAAGCTCGGCCGTTCGTCTCTCGCATCATGAACTACCGCCGACCCTCTGAAGCGTCGCTGATGTCTTTGTCAGGACGCCAGGCAGTCGCTCAGTAAAAATCCCGATTGGTGTCTGCACTAACCGCCTAGAAAGTACGGCGTGTCTTGATTCGGCGTTGAATCAATCACCAGCTTCCCGTCTTTCACGATCAGCCAAGCCCAACCCGATCCGAACCTGCCCACACCGGCGGCGGCAAACTTTTCCTGAAATGCAGAGAAAGAACCAAAGCTTGATGCGATAGCCGTGGCCAAATCACCTTTCGGCTCGCCACCGCCGCCCTTCTTCATCAATGTCCAGAACAACGCATGGTTCCAATGGCCGCCGCCATTGTTGCGAACCGTTGTGCGAATCGATTCGGGCACAGCGTCCAGATTCTTCAACAGATCGTCAATTGATTTCGATTGCAGATCAGCGTGGCCTTCCAGGGCTTTGTTCAGATTGTTGACGTACGCCCCGTGGTGCTTGTCGTGGTGAATCTCCATCGTCTTTGCGTCGATATAAGGCTCGAGTGCATCGAACGAATACGGCAAAGGCGGCACTGTGAATGCCATAGGTGAGTCCTCCGGTGTGATATTTGGTCCGAAACTTGCCGAGTCGTTGGCAGCCAACAGACTGGTACTGAGTTGATCGGCTTCCAGAAGAGTGAGCCCGGCAATGCTACCGGCAATTAGAAATTGCCTTCTCTTCACTTAGGAACTCCTCAGAGCGGCGCGCCAATGATGATGCATCGCAGATTATACTTCCCAGCAGTTCACGCGCTCAACTCTGGCGGGACGAAAAGCCGGTAAGTGTATTTCTCCGCTTATTGGATGCGCAAAAGCGCCCATCCGGCAGATTCCGAAATTACGGAATCGTCGGATTGGCACAGCCGTTTGAGCGTACTTTCCACTTCGCGATAGGATGCCGTTCCGGGCGTGATCGGCGCGTTGCCAAGCGCAATGCATGCGTTGCGTACCAGGCCCTGCCATTTTGTCCTCTTCACGGGGCTACCTCGGAGGGTCTCCTGAAATTTTTCGCGCGAAAGATTCGCGATCTTAAGCAGGTCTGGCAGATAGAGGGAATCCGGCTCCGATTCGCTTTCGCCTTCACCAACCTTTCGCGGCTGAAATTCCACAAGGTGGGTTCTGGGTGACTTGCGGTTCCACGGACAAACATCCTGGCAAATGTCACAGCCAAAAACGTGGCGGCCCATGGCGTCGCGAAACTCTTCGGGAATCGAGCCGCGAAGCTCAATCGTGAGATAGGCAATGCAGCGGCTGGCGTCGAGCACATAGGGCTCAACAATCGCCTGCGTCGGGCACGCTTCCAGGCAGCGCCGGCAGGTACCGCAACGGTCCGGGGGCGGCGCGTCGGCAGGCCCCAGCGTGGGCGACAAAGGAAGGCTTGTCAGTATCACGCCGAGGAAAAGCCATGAGCCCAACGATTGATTCATCAGCAGAGTGTTTTTGCCGAGCCAGCCAATCCCCGCGTATTTCGCGGCGGCGCGCTCGTGAATCGGCCCGGTATCCGCATAAGCGCGTAATTCGAATGGCTCCGCAAAGTGCCCACGCATCGCGGCGGAAAGCTCATTCAGCTTCTTCCACAAGATTTCGTGATAGTCGTCGCCCCAGGCATATCGCGATATCCATCCGCGAGGCATGTGCGCATCCTGAGGAGCGCTTTTCGCATCCGTGGAGTACGGTTGGTCCGCATTGTAATTGAGCGCGCAAACGATGATGCTGCGCAATCTGGGCATGGGACTTCGGGGATCCCATCGGCGGGGATCTTTCAGATAGTTCATCTCGCCCGCGTATCCGCGTTCGATCCATTCTGAATAGCGGCTCAACTCTGGAAATTTCTCGGCTGGCGCGACCCCGCAGGCATCGAACCCCAACGCACGGGCACGCTCACTGACCCATGCGGATTCGGCCGCCGGCAATAGGGGATCACCCATCGACTAAGGGTGCCTCAGTTGCCGTATCTTGGAAAGATGGCCAACGAAAAAAACCCCTCGCTTTTGGCGAGGGGCCGCATGATCTCCCTGCAAAATGGCAGAAATAGAGTGGTCAGCCTTGTGGAACGACGTTCTCCGCCTGCAGTCCTTTTGGCCCCTGCTTGACTTCGAACTCGACCTTTTGTCCTTCATTCAGTGATTTGTAACCATCGGACTGAATGGCGGAAAAATGGACGAATACATCCTCGCCCGATTGGCGTTGAATAAAGCCAAAACCTTTCGAAGCGTTAAACCACTTCACGACACCTTGCTCTTTGCTCACGGCATTCCCCTGCTCTGAATTCGCGCTCGAAAATTGCATTTTCGAGCCGGCACGGTGTACGTAAATACGCGTCCACTGGGCCGGTGGAAAAGTTCGTTCTTGAACGCGGCGTTATGCTGGCACAATTCGGCGTGCCAGTCCAGAAGCATTGCAAAACCCCGCCAGGGCGGCAAGGTCACAAAAAGCTGCGGACGGCCGAGGCTTCGTCCGAGTGGACGTCAAACACAGTATAAAGCTTGGTGATTTGCAGCAGGTCACGGACTTTTTTGGTGAGGTGGAGAAGTTTTAATTCTCCCCCGCTGGTCTTGACGGAGGTGTAGGCGTGAACCAGTTCGCCGATGCCGGAACTGTCGATGTAATTCACATCGGCGAGATTGATCAAAATTTTTGTGCGATTGTCGTCAATTAATTCGCGAACTGTTTTTCGCAGCAGGGCGCTTCCGTCACCCAGTACAATGCGGCCGCCCAAATCGACAACCGTAACATCCCCAGAGTCTCGGTAAGTGGCGTGAAGCGACATGGCGCACACTCAAGCGTTCTTCTGCGGAGCTGCGTCGCCGCCTGAACTGGACCGGCCGTTCCCATGGCCATTATCAGAACCGGGAAGCCGCTTGGACATCACAATCTCCGCTCCGCCCGTTGCCCCTGGGACTACAGCGAATTCGTCCATGAACGCACGCATCAGGAAAATGCCGCGTCCCGAAGTACTCAGGATATTCTCTTCCGCCAGGGGATCAGGAACGTCAGTTAGCTTGAAACCTTTGCCTTCATCCATCACGTGAATCACAAGCTTCTCCGGCGTTAGGTCCACGGCCAGATGAATCTTCTTGTCGGGGCGTTCTTGATTGCCGTAATGGAATGCGTTGATAACACCTTCCCGCACACTCATGCCGATGCGGTAGCACACCTCTTCGTCAAACCCGGCAGCTTCCGCCACGCGGAGGCACATTTCCTCCGCCAGGTTCACGCTTTCGACTTGCGTATCAAGGACAACTTCCAGGTGCTTGTTGTCTTGCGCCATGTGTTGGTCGGCCACCACAAAAACTGCCTGCATTTTGACGCTGTATGGGTAACACACTGCGCAGCATCGCGTCAATGGAGGGCGCGCATCACGTCCGGGACAGAGCCCTAGCGATAATAGTACCTCCCGTTACGCCCAGTATGACCGGTCCAGCGACCGATACTGAATCGCCTCGCTAAGATGCTTTGGCTCTATCGATTCCGAAGAGTTCAGGTCCCCCAATCCTCCGAGCAACCTTAGAATACGGTCATGCGCGCGAGCGGAAGCATCGATTGCATACACAAAGGAACTAAGTGTTTTACAAAGCACAACGTTACAAAACCAGAACTACACGGCGCCAAGCATAAACCACTTTTGGATTTGGTACCAACGATGTGAACGGTTCTGAATGTACTTGTGCTATTCGGGTGCAAACCTCAGAGGCAGGGGAATGCCGAGATCCTGCAATCGGTGATGGCCGTTTGCCTATCGGAATGTCAGCAGATGCCGATTTATTCGGATCGGAGCGCCACCATCGGATCAATGCGCATGGCTCGACGAGCTGGAATGTAGCTGGTAAATAGCGCAACAACTGTCAAAAGTGTGGCAACTCCCGCGAAGGTCAGCGGATCGGTTGCACTTACGCCGAACAGAAGACTCGACATCAGCCGGGTCAACGCCAAGGCAGCCACAATGCCCGTGGCTATTCCTACTAGCGCCATTTTCACGCCGTGTCCCAGCACCAGTCGCAACACATGCCTCCGCTCCGCGCCAATCGCGAGACGAATGCCCATCTCGTGTGTCCGTTTGCTGACGGAGTAGGATACGACGCCGTAAACCCCAATGGCGGCCAAAAGCAAAGCGGCACCGGAAAAAAAGCCCAGCAGCACCATGTAAAGGCGGCGGCGAGCCAGCGATTCGGCGAGGATCTGGTCAAGCGTCTGGGCTTTGGAAATCGGCTGATTTTTATTGATCGTCCAAATCGCGGCTTTCACAGCGGGGAGCTGACGCAATGGATCTTCCTCGGCACGAACCACGATCGTGTTGAAAAGCTGCGGAAACTGAAAATACGGCCAGTAGATCGTCGGCCCGACAGCTTCGTCCAATCCGTTGGTTTTTACATCGCCGACAACACCGATAATTTCGCCTGTCAGGGGCGGCCCCCAGTCCTTCATCGTCACACGTTGTCCGATGGGGTCGTCGTGTGGCCAGTGTTCGTGAGCCATCGTCTCGCTGATGACCATGACCCGTTTGCTGCGCGCATTATCGCTTTCCGTGAACTCGCGTCCCGCAAGCAACGGGATACCCATAGTCACGAAGTAGCCGCTATCCACAGCACGGATGGCCGCGGAAGGCTCGTTGTTTGGTGCCGGGATAGGGCGTCCTTCGATCATAAAATCCGTGTCGGGCCCGCCGGTGACGGGTAGAGCGTTCACTAAACCTACTGACCGCACTCCTGGGACTCCGCGCACATTCTCCAGCATCCGATGCAGAATCCCTGGGCCTTGCGGATCTCCTTCCGGGTACTCGATGGGCGACAGAAACAGGCTTATCGCAAGCACGCGATCCTGATTGAATCCCGGGTGCACTCTTAGCAGTCGCACGAAACTACTGCCAACTAAGCCTGCTCCCACCAGTAGCACTACGGCGAAGGCGAACTGCGGTACGACCAGCGCCCGGCGTGAACCGGTTCGTTTCCGGCCAGTCAGATTTGAGGCACTCTCTTTTAGAGACGTGTTCACATTGGTTCGGGTCGCCGCTATCGCCGGCGCCAGCCCAAAGAGAATTCCGGTAAAAATTGAAATAAGCAGGGTGAATCCGAGGACACGCCCATCCATACTGATTTCTGCGAACCTCGGCATGTCACCTGCACTAAGCGCCGCAATGAACTGCAAACTCAGCGAGGCAACTGCCAAACCGAGAGCCGCTCCAAACAATGCCAGAATCACGCTCTCCGTAAGCAACTGGCGCGCCAACCGCTGCCGGCCTGCTCCGATCGCAATGCGAATTGCAAACTCTTTCTGACGCCCCTCTGCTTGTACGAGCAGGAGGTTCGCCAGATTTGCGCACGCCAGCAACAAAAGAAGCAGCACCGCAAATATCAGAATCAACAACGCTGGCTGTACCGCTGCAACTAAGCTTTTCTGTAGGGAGACCGCCGTGATAACCATTTCCGGATCTACGCCGGGATTCTGCTGTTCGATTCGCTCCGCGATGGTAGTGATCTCTGCTTGCGCGCTGCCGAGCGGCTTCGCGGGCCGGAGATCTGCGATCACTGTCAACAGATGGCTGCGCCGATTGTCGCGCAGTGCTCCTCCTTCAACTAAGGGGCACCACATCCCGGACTGTTCTGGATAGTCGAATCCTCGCGGCATTACTCCAATAACACGATAATTTTCGGCGCTCACACGCAGCAGGCTGCCTAGAATTTCGCGACTTGCCCCAAAGCTGCTTTGCCACAATGCGTAGCTTAAGACCACCACTCGATTGTCTCCACCGGGCTGGTTGTCTATGTCGCTGATCGTTCTTCCAAATAACGGCTGAATTCCTAATGCGGAGAAAAAATTTCCGGATACCATAGCGCCGGTCACTTGTTGCGGCTCACCTTCCCCGGTTAGGTTAAAACTCCATGGCCTGAACGCGGCGATGTTTTCAAGCGCTTTCGATTGTTGCTTAAGATCCAGGTAGCTGGCATAGGTGAAGTTTGCGTTGCTTCCTCCGGGGTGACTTTCCTGGACGCGCAGCAGCCGCCCGCTATTGGGATACGGCAGTGGCCTCAAAAGAACCCCGTTGACGACGCTGAAGATCGCCGTGGTCGCGCCGATGCCTAGGCCCAGCGTCAGGACGCACACCAGCGTAAATCCCGGTTTTTTCCCCAACGTTCGCAATGCGTAACGAACATCCTGCAAAAAATTGTCAGCCGCCGGAAGGCCTCCGACCTCACGATGCCTCTCCCGCAGCTGCTCCATTCCTCCTATCTGCAGGCGCGCACACCGCCGCGCTTCCTCCGCCATCATTCCCCTGCGAATGTATTCGGCGGTCAGTAATTCCAGATGAGCATCAAGCTCTTGCACCAACTCTTGGTCGATCGTCCGCGCCATCATCCACCCACGAATACGAGAAGACAGCCTTTTCATCCGCCGAAACATTGCGTCACCCCCGCTCCGCAATCTTCAAGACGCGTCCAATGACCCCCGAAATCCGATTCCAGTTTTCCGTTTCGATTGCCAACTGTTTCCGCCCACGTTTGGTGATGGAGTAGAACTTCGCTTTGCGATTGTTTTCTGATTTGCCCCACTCCGCCGTGATCCATCCTTGCTGCTGCAGTCTCAACAGAGAGGTATAAACGGTGCCCTCGTTCAGTTTCAGAACTTCCTCACTGAACTGCTCGATCCGCCGCGCAATGCCAAAACCATGGAGAGGACCCAGCCCATGAAGCGTTTTCAGAATCATCAAATCCAGAGTGCCTTGTAGTACTTCGGATTTCTTAGCGTCCATTACTGTTCCTTTGGACATCCCAAAGATCATATCACCCTCATTTGGATTGTCCATAGGAGCTATGAACTGTGGTAGTTGCCTATCTAAAACCAACCGGATTGGCTCGAACCCATGTGCGTTCCAAAACGCGGTTCCCTTTACAGCCGTCAGTGCCGCACGTATAGTTGCGGGGTTAGCTTCCCTAACTTTCTCGTCCGCGTGAGGTCAACATGATCGGCTGGGTGCTGCTGATTGGTCTGGTTCTGGTCATTGCGCTCCTGATCGGGATGTACAACACCCTGGTGCGTCTTAAGGTTCAGGTGGACAACGCCTGGGCCGATATCGACGTGCAACTCAGACGACGTTATGACTTGATCCCCAATCTCGTCGAAACAGTGAAGGGCTATGCCGGGCATGAAAAAGGGACTCTCGAGGCTGTCATCAACGCTCGCAATCGCGCGATGTCCGCAACTGGGCCCGTCGATAAGGCCCAAGCTGAAAATATGCTCGCCGGCGCCCTGAAAAGCCTGTTCGCTCTGTCCGAGGCCTATCCTCAACTTCGCGCCATTGAAAGCTTCACCTCGCTGCAAAATTCTCTTGCACAGATTGAAGACACCGTTCAAAACGCGCGCCGCTACTACAACGCAGTCGTGCGCGACCTGAACACCAAGATTCAGCAATTTCCCACCAATATTTTTGCAGGCATGCTTGGTTTCAAGGCGCGCGAGTTCTTCGAAGTAACCGCCGCTGCCGAGCGCGAAGCGCCGAAGGTCAGCTTTAATTCTCCTGCAGCTCCCCCGGCCTAAGGCCAATCGCCGCATGCGACGTTTTCTCAGCAGGTCCGCGCGATGGCTGGCTCCCGTATTGCTTCTTTTCGTGTGTTCACCTTCTGTAAGCGGCAAAGAGTTAAGAATCGAAAAATTTGACGCGCAAATTGCGGTCCTGCCGGACAGCACTGTCAATGTAACCGAGTCCATCACTGTTCACTTTATTGGCAGCCCGTGGCATGGCCTGTATCGCGAAATTCCAGTCGAGTACGTGACGCCGCAAGGAATGAACTATTCGCTGTTTTTGGACGTAAAGCGCGTAACCGACGGCTCGGGCCACGATCTCAAGTACGACTCCTCGCGCGAGCGCCATTACCGCAAACTGAAAATTTACGTCGACGACGCCGATAATTCCGTCCAGACCATCATCATCCAGTACGCGGTTTCCGACGCGCTCAAGTTTTTTGAAGATCACGACGAATTCTACTGGAACATCACCGGCGACGAGTGGGACGTTCCGATCGGCTCGGCATCGGCAACCATTTCAGTGCCTGTTGAAGCAAAAAACATCCGTGCAAATGTTTTTACCGGAACCTATCGCTCACGCGGACGTGAAGCGGAAGCGGAAGTTGTGGGCAACAGCGTCGAGGTCCATACCACCGTCTCGCTTGGCTATCACGAAGGCCTGACCGTCGCGATCGCCTTCGATAAAGATGCGGTGAAAGAGCCCACCGCCGCCGCGAAAGCACTCCTTTTTCTCCGCAGCAATTGGCCGCTCGGCTTGCCGCTGATGGTCGCCGCTTTCATGTTCTGGCTGTGGTGGAAGAAGGGCCGTGACCCGCGTCTCCGACCGATCGCCGCGCAATATGAGCCGCCAGCTCAGCTCACGCCAAGCGAAGTCGGCACGCTCGTCGACAATTCCGCCGATATGCGAGACATCACTGCAGCCATCGTTGACCTGGCCGTCCGCGGATTTCTCGTCATCGAAGAGCGCACCACCGATCACATGATGGGTTTGTGGAAGGACAAGGACTACAACTTCATCTTAAAAAAAAATCGCAGCGAATGGACTGCCCTCAAGCCGCACGAACAGCAACTGCTCGACGGCATTTTCAGCGCTGGCACTGCTGGCGAAACCGTCTCCATGTCCAGCCTGCACAACCAATTTTACAAATCTCTCCCGGCGATCAAGAACCGCATCCTCGATTCTCTCGTCTCCCAGGGCTTTTACCGGCGCCGTCCGGACAGTGTCCGCAGCACTTATCTCGCCGCTGGTTTAATCGTTGGCTTTCTCGCGATTTGGGGAGGCTCCGCCATCGGTCGCAGCCTCGGCATGCCCGGGCTTCCGTTCATCATCGCCGGAGTTCTAAGCGCGCTCATCATCTGCGGCTTCGGCTGGTTCATGCCAGCACGAACAACAAGCGGCACCCGAACGCTTGAAGGCGTTCTCGGCTTCGAAGATTTTCTCGCCCATGTAGAATCCGACCGCTTCAATCGCATGATCAAAACTCCCGAAATGTTTGAAAAGTTTCTTCCGTTCGCGATGGCTCTTGGCGTTGAGAAAAATTGGGGCAAGGCCTTTCAGAACATTTACACGCAGCCGCCGAGCTGGTATCAAGGCGGCGGTTACGGGCCGCAATTTTATCCTTATGGTTTTGTGAACAATCTCAACGCCATGTCCAGTCAGGCGGGAACCGTCTTTGCTTCCGCGCCGCGCAGTTCCGGCGGCTCCGGATTCAGCGGCGGAGGTGGCTTCTCTGGCGGTGGATTTGGTGGCGGGGGTGGCGGCGGCTTCTAAAACAATATAAATCCACTCAACGCGGCCGCACCCGATACAGCGCCAGCACATCATCCAAGGTCACGAGTCCCAACATTTGATGTACATTCGCGCGGCTCGCTACGGGCAACGCATCCAGTCCTGCGGCTCCCATGCGATCCAGCGCAGTATGCAGCGAGTGATCCGCATGTACGTGAGGGAATTCGCCTGGCGCAACGATCTCCTTGAGCCGCTTGTCCCCATCGCCATTCTTCGTCGCGAACTCAATCGCCTCACGCGAAATCACTCCAATCACGCCCTCATGCGAGCACACTGGCCACGCGTTCAGTCCGCTCGCGTGCGTTTTTGCTTCTGCATCGCGCAGCGTTGTAGTCGCATCCAGTGTCTCCGCCGCCCGCATCGCTTGCAGCACGCGTCGATTCCCTTCGAGCAGCCGTGATTCCGCGGTTGGCAGATGGATCCCGTCCTGATGTGCAAGAACTTCGTAAATCGGCTCTTTCTGGAATCGTGACGCGATAAAAAAGCTCACCAGGTTCGAAATCATCAGCGGCACGATAACCGCATAGTTGCGCGTAATTTCGAAAATCATCACCACGCTGGTCATCGGCGCGCGAACAATCCCAGCAAACGCCGTGCCCATTCCCACCAGCGCGTAAGCGCCCGATGAAGCAACATGGTTTGGAAAAAAGGCATGACCCGCGGTTCCTACAAGCCCGCCCAGCATCGCGCCCAAAAACAAGCTCGGACCAAAGATGCCGCCAGCATTCCCGGAAGCATAACTCACGGCAACCGAAACGAGCTTCAACACCAGCAGCAGCACCATCAACCTCCACACCATGTGGCCGTTCAATGCGTCGCCGACGTATTTGTAGCCCACGCCCAGTGATTGCGGCACAAACCAGCCCATCAGCCCAACAAGCAAACCGCCAGCAACCGGCTGAAACCACAGCGTCCGTCTCGGTGCCGCGAGAAACTTTTTGCGAAGTCCCAGCAGCAATCTCGTAAACGCAGCAGAAACTAAACCGCCAGCCATGCCCAGCACCGCGTACAGCGCAAACTCCGCCGGATGAAGTAGTTGATATTGCGGTACCTCAAACAGCGGATGATTGCCGAGCAACAATTGCAGCACCGCCCAGGATGTCGCGGAAGCCAGCACCACCGAACCCAACACCGGCGCATGCAAGTCGCCGACTACTTCTTCCAACGCAAACAGAACCGCGGCCAATGGAGTATTAAACGCCGCAGCGATGGCTGCCGCAGCCCCTACTGGGATCAGCGACTTCACTCGCTCCGGACTCAGCCCGAGTTTCCGTCCAAGCACCGACGCAATACCCGCACCTACTTGAACCGACGGGCCTTCTCTTCCCAGCGGTATTCCGCTGGCCAGCGTCGCCGACGTGCAGAAAAACTTTCCAAGAATCGTTTTGACCGTAATGCGGCCTTCGCGCGCGTACAACGCCGCCTTCGTTTGCGGAACTCCGCTTCCTCGCGCATCCGGAAAAAATCGGAACAGCAGGTATCCCATTCCCAAAGAGGCAATCGCTGGGATTAGAACGCGCCGCCACGCCGCGCCTCCCGCCGGATACAACCGCGCGCCGAATCGTTCCGTCAGCAGAATGAATGCCACGACAACCAATCCAACAATCGCGCCGATGACCAACGTCAAAATCAGAAACACCTGCTCCTCGCGACCAGCCATCAAACGCCGCCAAAATCCAGCGCCCGGTTCGTGCAGAATCGTATTTTCTTGCGAGCTCGACATGTTCGTTTCTTCTGATATTCCAGCGTCAGCGGGAAGCTGTGCTCATTACCTAGTGGGAACTCTTTCCTTTATCGCAGCACAGAATTGCTTTTTTCGGATCGGGAACGAACTCGTTCGCCGGAATTTACGCTCTTGTCCCGTCCGCCGTCATTTCGTGTACGACCGTCTCGCAGCAGTGGTTCAATCGCGCGCACCAACTCTCTACCGCTTGCGCGGAGCTCTCCGATCCGCTGCCGCACCACTCTCTCGAGCAACTTCTCTCCGCGCGGCAGAAGGGAAACTAGCACCTGACGGCGATCCTCTCGGCTGCGCGTTCGCTTCACGTAGCCGCGCTGCTCCAGACGATCCACGAGCTCCACAGCGCTGTGATGCCTCAGCGCAAGCCGGTCGGCAAAAATCTGGATTTTGGGGGGAGTTTCCGCCGCAAGCCCGCGGATGGCCAGTAACATCAAATACTGCTGTGGTTCAAGTCCGGCCAGGCGCGCTGCAGCATCGCCTTCCCTCAAAAATAATCTGATTCGATAGCGAAGCTCCGCCAGCGCCTGGAATTCCGCCGAACTGATCTTCTTGGCCATGAAGAATTATATCGTGAGGCGATATGTTTTGTCAGCCCTTGCCGTAAAACTGTTCGAGTTGCGTCTGGGTTGAAACTACAGGATCTTTCGAAACGCTTTCTGTGTTTTGTAGTGCTCGTATCCGTTGCGCAAATAAAAAGCGTGCGCTCGCTCACGAACGACGTTCGACCGCACCGACATACCTTCGCAACCTTTCTTCATCGCCCAGCTTTCGGCGGCCTCCAACAATTTCGCTCCGGTTCCCATGCCGCGCTGATTCTCGTCCACCACAAGGCCATTTACTTCCGCTCGCAGCGGCTCCTCCAGCAACGCTGTCGCGGTCACATGCAGCCATCCGGTAACACCCGACTCGGACTCAGCCACAAAAATCGCATGCTGCGTCGCGGGACGCATTCCCTTCATTCGCTGAAGAATCTCCTGCTCGCTGGCGGGGTACCCAAGCTGCCCGCTCAATTCCGCCAATCGCGCGGCATCTTTTCCCCCAGCTCGCCGTATCCTTAGCTTCGCCAGTCCATCTCGTCTCATCGATCTAGGCATGCTTTCGCTGAAGCCGCCGCTGAACGGCGTCGCTCCGCAACTCGCGCAATGCGTCCGTTGCAATCCATCCCGCGGTGCGGGAACCCCGCGTACGCAACCTTTCCGCGACACGAATCGCCTCGCGGTTGAGCTTGAGGTTGCGTTTCCCGATGTTCCGCAGCGCCCAGTTTACCGCCTTCCTTACGAAGTTCCGCTCGTCCTCGGCTTCCCGCTCAATCACTTTCAAGTATTGCTGGAACGCGCCGTTCGGCGCCGCCTTGTCATGAACCGCCAGATATGCGGCCAAAGCAAATCCTGCGCGTTTTTCAAATTCTTTCTTTCGGCCACTCCACGCAAACGCTTTGGACCACGCCGGCCCCGCAAACACAAACAGGTGGCAGCATGTCCCGTCGCAGATATCCCAGTTGTCGAAGTGCCTCATCCAACTGTCCATCAGTGCAGCGGATACGCGATCCTTCTCGGCAATCATACCCGCCAGGATTCGCGCATCGCGAATACCTGTTTTCCATAGTTGTAATGCAAGGGCGTGATTTCTCCCGATGTTTCGGGCCAGTTCATCGATTCTTGGTTTGGAAACGCCCAGGACTTTCTTTGCGCGAATTCCGAACCGTGCCATTCCTTCGATGTTTCGCTTTTCGCCGGCGCGCTTCAGTTCATCGACGGCGCGATCTACATTCCAGGTCTCGGTGCCGTGCCCGGCCCGTGTTCGCCCGCTAGAACGTCTTGTCCGAATCGAGGAGGATTGTAACCGGCCCTTCATTCACCAACTCCACCGACATCATCGCTTGAAAAATTCCCGTCGCAACTCGAACGTCCAGTTTGCGCAATGCTTCGCAAAATTCTTCATAGAGCGCCTTCGCTTGTTCCGGCGGCGCTGCCGCAATAAAACTCGGACGCCGTCCTCCGCGCGCATCGCCGTAAAGCGTGAATTGCGAGACGACCAGCGCACTGCCCTTCACATCCAGCAGCGAGCGATTCATCTTCCCATTTTCGTCTTCAAAAATCCGCAGGTTCGCCGTTTTCTCCGCAAGCGCGTCCGCCACCGCCGGGGTGTCCTCGCGGCCAACACCCAGCAGAATCATCAGCCCTTCGCCGATTTCTCCGCTCGCTTCGTAGCCAACCTTCACTTTCGCGCGGCTCACCCGCTGCACTACAGCTCTCATTTTTCTGTCGCTAGTGCGTTGCGTTCTGCGCCGCTGGCGCAGGTTTCCGCGGCAACATCTCCGGCAACTGCGCCACGTTGTACGCGTAAATCGCCAGCACCTGCGCGCCCTCCGCCAGATCGTCCCATCGCAACCGGTCGAGCGTATCTGTCTGAGAGTGATGGTCCTTCTCGTAGTTCGCCACTTCCTGGACGCACCATGAAGCCGGCACGCCCGCTTCGTCAAACGGAACGTGATCGCTTCCACCCTCCGAACGCAAAGTTGGCTCGGCAAGCCCGACGCTCTTCTCTTTCGCCAGTGGATACAGCACGCGGTCCATCATTTCTCGTGCCGCATAATTGTGCATCAGGCCGATCGTCAACACTTTGCCCGTACCGGTGTCATGCACCAGCACACCCGATATTTTGCTCAACTCCTCTTTGTGCGCCGCGACATACGCTTTCGATCCGTTCAGCCCTTGCTCTTCCCCTGTGAAGAGCACAAACCGAATCGTTCGCTTCGGCTTCACTCCGGATTTCACCAGTGCTCGCGCCGCCGCCAGCACCGCCATCGAACCGGTACCGTTATCCGTTGCGCCTGTACCCAAATCCCACGAATCAAGATGGCCGCCAATAATCACTACTTCATCCGGCTTTTCGCTTCCCTTAATCTCCGCCACTGTGTTGTAGACCGTGACAGGTTTCCCGCCGAAGTTTCCCTGAATATTGATTTCAACTTCCACCGGTCCGGCATCCAGTAGCCTCCAAATCAGCGTCGCATTTTCCCGCGACATGTACGCAGACGGAATCAGCCCCGGCTGATACTCCCGCGAAAATCCTGTGCCCATGTTCATCAACCCATACCATTTCTCTGAAACCAAAAGCACCGCCGCCGCGCCTTCCTCCTTCAAAAATTTCGCTTCGTCCATCATCATGCGAAACCTGCCCCGGAAGTCCTTCAGCGGCATATTTTTCGGATGATCGAGTGGCAGGTTACTCTCGTCAAAAGGCGTCAGCATCGGATTCGACGGCGGCTCGGTGTCTCCCGGACGATCCAGCAAAACAATCGCGCCCTTCAACTTGCCCTTGTACTTCTGCAAGTCCTCAAGCTTCTGTACGCCAACGCCAACTACCGCGCCATGTGTTGTGCCATTCGTGCTTGGCGACCACCCCGCCGCGGCGAGCGTCAACGCCTGCTCGGTGGGTGTAATCACTTTTCCGGTCGCGGAACCGCGCGTCCAGCCGTTCGCAATCGTCCACGGCTCCAGATGCGCGTTCTCCAAACCCAGCGCCTTAAACTGCTCCATCGTCCAATGGCTCGCCTGATCCAGTTTGGCTGTTCCGGTCAACCGCGGCCCGATGCGGTCCGCCAAATAAGATAAATCTGCTTGCAACTGGCCCTGATCCGCTTTTACTTGAGCCAGAATTTTCGTGTCCGTCTCCGTTAGGGGATCGGATTGCGTCGCCTCTTTTGCGACCGCTTCCGTCGGCTGATATGGCAGCGGCCGTCGCGGCAACATCGCCGGCAACTGCGCCGTGTTGTACGCCCATGCTGCCAGCACCTGCGCCCCTTGATTCAAATCGTCTTTCCACACTTTGTCGAACGTGTCGGACTGGCTGTGATGCGTCTTTGAATACTCCGCCATGTTCTGGATGCACCAGAATCCCGGCACACCTGCGTCATCGAAGGATGCATGATCCGTCCCAAACGTGCGCACCATGCTCGGCTCCAGCAGCTTCAGTTCGCTCAGGGGCGCAAGCACCTGGTCCACAATTTCGCGGTCCTGATAATTATCGTGCAGCCCTAGCGTCAACACTCTTCCCGTACCCGTGTCATGCACCAACACCCCGGAAATCTTTTCCAGATCGTTTTTGTGGGCTTCCACATACCGCTTCGAGCCAACCAGCCCTTCTTCCTCTCCCGTGAACAACACAAACCGAATCGTCCGCTTGGGCTTCAGTCCAAGTTTCGCCAGCGCTCTCGCCGCTTCCAGCACCGCCATCGATCCCGTGCCGTTATCGGTCGATCCCGTTCCCAAGTCCCACGAGTCGAGATGCGCGCCAAGAATCACTACCTCGTCTGGTTTTCCGCTTCCACGAATTTCGCCAACCGTGTTGTAAACCTCCATCTGCCTTTCACCGATCGTGTTGGTGATTTCCAACTCCACGGTCACTGGCCCATGCTTCAGCATTCTCCACAACATTCGGTAACCTTCGCCCGTGATGAACGCCGACGGAATCGCGCCAATATCAAACTTTTCTCCGCCCACTCCGGTCATGTTCAGCAGTCCATGCGGTTTGTTCGAATCGCGCAGCACCGCCGCTACACCTTCTTGTTTGAAGAATTCGCTTCGCGCGCGCGCCATTTCGATCAACGCCGCGAATGGAGAAGGTGGCGCCGGTTGGCCTTTTACAGGGGGCGGCGCTTGCATGGGCCGAACGTACTCTTCATTCACATCTTCCGGCTTCGGCGGCGAAAGGCTCGCGGGCTCCTGATAGATCACCACTGCGCCCTTCAACTTCCCTCGAAATTTCGCCAAGTCTTCCTTCGTTTTTGCGTCGACGTATACCACTGGCCCGCGCACCGCGCCGGGAGTTCCAGGCGCCCATCCCGCCGAAGCAATCGTCAAGGGATGCTCCGCCGGTGCCACGATGCGCGCCTTCGCCGTACCACGGGTCCAGGAATGCGCAATCGTCCACGGCTCCAGATGCACGTTCACCAGTCCGTATTTCTTCATCTGCTCCGCGGTCCAGTCATTCGCCTCCTTCAATTGCGGCGACCCTGTTAGACGCGGCCCGATATTGTCCGACAGATATTCAAGGTTCGTCATCGCCTCGCTGTGATCGCGAATCTCACTCAGAATTTGCGCATCCGCAGCCGCAAACTCGCCCGCATCGTCATCTGCCGGGGCCGCAAATCCATTTCGTGCTGCAAATCCCGCCAGCAGCACGACGCACAGCAACACAGCCACTCGATGAAAACGCATTCTCACCCTCGCTTTGAGTTGTCCGCTATCGCGGATGGAATTGCCAACACTTCGAAATCATTCGCACCAGGAACGTTGGCGCGGGATTCCCTATCTCTTCGACGTTCGCGCCCGCCCTTTGCGTTTCGTGCTTTTTCGGATTCTTCCCACATGGCGCGGCGCTTGCTGGCACACCGGGCAAAAATAACTGCTCCTGCCAGCAACGATGATCCTGTTGATCGCGCGGCCGCATCGAAAACATTTCTTTCCCTCGCGTCCGTACGCTCGATGGTGCTGCTGATAATCTCCCGGCTGCCCTTCCGCGTCGACAAAATCGGAGATCGAAGACCCGCGCATCTGTATTGCTTTCCGCAAAATTTTCTGCAGCGCCCTCCGTAGCCTCTGTAGCTCTTTCGGCCGGAGTTTCGCTCCGGATTTCGCCGGATGAATTCCCGCGCTCCACAGGCTTTCATCCGCATAAATATTCCCGACTCCGCGGAGCACTGTTTGATCCAGCAAAAGCGCTTTGATCCTAGCCCGGCTGTCCCCAATCCGTTTTGCGAACTCTTCCGCCGTCACTTCCAGCGGATCAGCACCAAATCTCAATAACTCCGCGGCCAGCGTTTCCCCCGCAAGATAGGCCATCCGTCCAAACCGCCGCGCATCTGTGTAACGCAGTTCCCGGCCATCATCCAGCACAAACGTCGCGTGCGTGTGCTTATCAAGCGGCTGCTCCGCAAAATGCGGCGCAAGATTTCCTGTCATCCCCAGATGCACGAGCAGCGCCTGTGAACTCGCCTCCGGTTCACCGGCGGCGCGATCCCTCACCAGCTGTAACAGCATGAACTTCCCGAATCGCTCCACTCGCGCAATCTGTCTTCCCGGCAGTTCGCGCTCAATCACGCTCGGGTCGTCCATAAAGTCCGTCTTGCGCAGCGTTACGGACACGATTCGTCGGCCCGCCACTGAGATCTGCAGCCCGCGCGCGACTGTCTCCACTTCAGGAAGTTCCGGCATCTATGCCCTTCTCGCCCCAGCATAGCAGTCCATTGCATCTTTCTCCGCAAGACCCTCCCTGGCGCGAGCAGGTTTGGCTTTCGTATTTCACTTTTCGTATTTCGATTTTTCGTGCTTGCTCTTACTGATCGCCGGCCGCCGGATCACTTCTTCTGATAATCCGGATACGCCGGATGCTCCGGTATCACCACCTGGTTTTTCTTCAACGCTTCTAGCGTCACCTGAACCGCTCTCTCCAACTGCGCATCGTGCCCCGCAGCAACCGATGCCGGATCATTCTCCACTTCAATGTCGGGAGCAATGCCGCGATTCTCCACTTCCCACTCGCCGCGCAGCCCGTAAATAGCAACGCGCGGAGAAGTCACGCCGCCACCGTCCATCAGTCGTGGATAGTTGTAGATCCCAACCAGGCCGCCCCACGTTCGCGTGCCAACCAGCGGGCCGATCTTGTCTTGCTTGAACATCCAGGGCAACGCGTCGCCACCTGATCCGGACATTTCGTTGATGACCATCGTCTTCGGCCCATAGATTTGTGAAAGCGGAGAGCAAAATTTCTCCCCCTCGCGCGAGATCGCGCAGTTGCGCAGCCGTCTCTCCAGCAGATCAATGATGTAGTCGGCAATGAACCCGCCGTGGTTGTACCGCTCATCGATCACCGCGCCTTGTTTGCCGATCTGCGCGAAATAAAATCGGTTGAAATTCAGATAGCCGCCTGTCGAGGTATCTGGCACGTGCACGTAAGCAAGTTTGCCGCCGCTCAGTTCGTCCACTTTGCGCCGGTTGTCTTCTTCCCATGCGCGGTTGCGCAGCGGAAATTCATCGGCGACCGGCACGACGGAGACTTCGCGCGCGTCCTTGCTATCCGGGTGCGAACTTACTTTGATTTTTATCTGTTTGCCCGCCGTGTTTTCGAAATACTTGTAGACCTCCGCTGGCGGCCGGACATCAACGCCGTTCACTTCGATCAGGTAGTCGCCTAACTTGACGTCCACTCCCGGTTGCGTCAGCGGCGCTCGCAAATCAGGATTCCAGTTCTCACCGTTGTAAATGCGCGCGAACTGGTAGCGTCCATTCGCGATTTTATAGTCAGCGCCCAGCAAGCCGCCTTTTACTTCCGGAGCCTTCGGAAAGTCACCGCCGCCGACAAACATGTGGCCCACAGTGATCTCGCCGAGCATTTCTTCGAACAGGTGGTTGATGTCGTCCCGGCCTCCCGCCGCTTTCACGAAAGAAGCGTACTTCTTTTCCGCTGCGGTTAGGTCCAGTCCATGCCAGTGCGGATCGTAGAAAAAATCTCGCTGGATGCGCCAGACCTCGTGGTACATCTGGTTCCATTCGGCGCGAGGATCAACATAAACCTCGAATTCATCAAGCTTCAGCGCGCCTTCGCCCGGCTTCGGAGCTGCTGCCGTCGCCGCGATAAACCATCCCGTCGGGCCTTGCCGGTACAACACTTTTTCGCCGTTCGCCGAAATCGCGTAGCCATTCACGCCGTTCAGAAACGCCTCTGTTTTCCTTGAGGACAAATCGAATTTACTGATCGTAAGTTGGGGCGGCCCCTGTGGCGCAATCACCGGCGTTTCCGCCAGATACAGTACGCCAGGCTTGCCCGGCGTCAGGCTCACGTAATTCGCTGCCTTGATCGGCAACGACACAATGCGTTGCCCGATTCCCTCAAGATCAATCGTCACTGTCACTGGCTCGTCTTTTTTCTCGTCTTTCTTTTCATCTTTCTTTTCTTCCTTCTTGTCCGTTTCTTTAGCCTTATTCGCGTCTTTCTGTTCGTTCTTGGATTTTTCATCGGATTTTGCCGGGGCAATCTTTTCGTCGTCGCTCTCCGGGTCAACTGGCGACGGCTCGCCCTTCTTCAAGACCACCGCATAAATATTTCGCGAAACCGCGTGCTGATAGCTCGTCAGATCCAGCCATCCAGCGGAAAGTCCGAAGTCTGTGCTCGCACCGAGATAAATATATTTCCCGTTTTTGTCGAACACCGGGAAGCGCGCTTCGCTTAGACCATCCGTGACTTGAGAACTCTTTCCCGATTCCAACGCATACACAAAGACCGCGCGAAAATGGCTCGGCAGAAATCGCGAATAAGTCAGCCACTTGCTGTCCGGCGACCACGCTGGATCGAGGGCGTACGTCGGATCTTCGTACAAATCCGTGTCAACCTTCTTGGGAGATCCACCTTTTTCGATATCCACGTACCACAAATTCAATCGCTTGTCGGTGAACGCAACCTTCTTACTGTCCGGCGACCACGTCGGGTCATAAAAATACGATGGCGGATTTCCCAGCCCGATCTTCTTCACGTCACCCAATCCCGATTGATTCACCAGATGAAGCGCGTATTCCCCGGATTCGTCGGAAAAAAACGCAATCCATTTTCCGTCTGGCGACCACGCTGGATCGCGCTCGGCAACCGTTGTGGTCCGAGTCAAATTTCGGATGTCGCCCTTTTCCGCCGGGACTGTCAAAATTTCGCCGCGAGCCTCGAACACGGCGCGTGCTCCGGTCGGTGATATCGCGGCATTGCCGACCTTGTCCGCTACTTTTTCCCAATGTGCGCGGGTCGACGGCGAATCTCCGGCCACGTGGATTTCTACGCGCCGCCCCTGCCCCAATTGCGGGTCATATGTATAGATACCGCCAAATTGTTCGTAGACCAGCACGTCCGGTCCAGCCGAAATTGTTTTTAGGTCGTATCCTTTATTCTCTAGAACCTGTTTCACTTGTTTTGTTTTTGTATCGTACGCAAAAATTGTGACCGGCCCGTTCCGGTCGGAAAGAAAATAAACTGTGTCTCCCACCCACGCAGGGCTCGAATCATTGGAGTTCTCCCGCGAAATTTTTTCCAGAGCGAGATCGCTGAGCCGCACGATGTAAATGGGAGTCGTCTGTCCCCCGCGATAACGCTTCCATGCTCTTTGCCATTGCAGGTTTGGCACGTAAGCGAACTGCGCGCCGTCAGGCGAGTACGTCCCTTCCACTCCGCGCCACATCGGCAGCGCTTCGGGCACTCCGCCTGCCACAGGAACGGTATATAGCCGCGTGATGTCGGCATACGCGTCCCTGTTGGAAATAAAAAGCACACGCTTTCCGTCTCGCGTCCATTCGACGGGCGAGTCCTGGGCCGGATGCCAGGTCAGTCGTCGTGGCTCGCCTCCCTGCGCCGGCATCACGTACACATCAGTGTTCCCGTCATATTCGCCCGAGAACGCGATCCACCTGCCATCCGGCGAAAATACTGGGCTGGATTCATGCCCGCCCGTCGTCAGCTGGCGCGCTTCGCCACCTTCGCGCGGCACGCTCCACAAATAGCCACCGTACACAAACGCGATTTCGGTTTTGCTGATTGTGGGCCAGGTTGCAAGCAACGGCGCATCGTCCGCTGCGACGGCGATTCCTGAGAACACCAGCAGGCAGGCAATCAAGACTGAGAATCGAAGACGCATCGTTCCTCCTGAAATAAGTCCATTGCTCAAGAATTTTCGGCTCAAAAAAGATCGCTCATGCTCATTTGCCTGGCGGGGGCCAAAAACCGGGCTCGCTGATCTTCCGTGAATCCTGCTGCGAAGCGTATTTCTGAACCGCCGGACCAATCTCCGAGGCCTTTCCGATCAGCATGAAAACGAGATTTTCCTCGGGAAAGTGTTTCTCAATGACCTGCCTCGCGATTGCCGGAGTGACCGCATCGACGCGCGCTTCGAGTTGGTTGATTTCATCATCGCCGAGCCCGTAGAACTCATTGCTGGCGATTCGCCGTGCAAGCTGCGTCGAAGTCTCAATTGATGGCGGAAATTGTCCCTTGATGTATGCTTTCGCGGATGTAAGTTGTTCCAGTGTCACGCCCTGCTTGTGCAATTTCGCAAGCACCTGCAATGCAAGATCGATCGCCTGGGTTGTCGATTCGTTTTTCGTGAAACTGTAAATCGCAAAGGCTCCCGGTTGCTTCCTGGAATCGAAAAATGAGTCGGCTCCGTACGTAAGCCCCGATTCCACACGCAGCGCTTCGTTTAGTTCCGAAGTAAATCGGCCGCCGAAAATCGTATTCACGACACGAATCGCCACACGGTCCGGATCGTTTACCGCTGTTCCAACATTTCCAATCACAAAAAACGTTTGCGTTGAATCCACTTTGTCAATCAGCAAAAGTCTCTTACCTTTTACGGTTGAAGGTGCGGGAACCGCAGGCAAGGCGTTCGGTTTCGCAGACCAATTGCCAAGCGCCTGCTCGATTTTCGCGCGCATCTGCACGGCGTTGAAATCGCCGGCGACCGCAAGAATCGTGCTTCCCGGTGTGTAGTTCGCTTCGTAGAACTTCGCAACCGCGTCGCGCGTGATGCGCGCCAGCGACAGCTCGTCGCCCCCGTCGGATCTGGCGTAAGGATGTTTTACGAAAAGATATCCGTAGTAATAATTCAGGGCGACGGATTGTGCTTCATCCTTGGCGGCTCTCACGCCGTCAATATCCTGCGCAAGCATTTTGTCCACCTCCGCTTGAACAAACGCAGGGTGTAGCAACGCATCGGAAAACAGATCCAAACCCTTATCCAGATCCTTCGTCAGGAACTCTCCGGAAATGGACGTGAAATCCGCTCCGGCGTCCGCAGCAAAACTGCCGCCGATAAAATCCAGATCTTCCGCAAACTTCTGCGCGCTTCGCTTGGCGGTGCCCTTGCGCAGCAGTCCTGCGGTCACGGAAGCGAGTCCTTCTTTTCCAACGGGATCGGCAACGGCGCCCGCTTTCACGATCGCCGCCAGACTCACCATGGGCACGCCGTGCTTTTCCATCAGCAGCAGCGTCAATCCATTTTTCAAAACAACTTTTTCGTGCGGCGGCAGCTTCAACGTCTGCGCGAAGGCACTAAACGCCAGGCCCAGCGCCAAAACCGCGCTCGCCGGAAAACGCATCGCTCTCAATACATTGCTCATTGCTTTGCGCCTCCCTCGTGCTCGTTCTCCGGAATCAAGGTAGCCACGGTGCGATTGTTCGCGCCAAAATATTTTTGCGCCACGCGCTGAACGTCTTCTTTGGTGACGGCCGCGTAGTTTTTCGCGGCATCGAAAACTTTGCTGTAGTCGCCAAAAAACACTTCGTACGTCCCGATGGTATTCGCTCTCCCATTGATCGTCCGCATCTGCTGGTAGAACTCAACAAGGCGGATGTTCTTTGCTTTCTCAAGTTCCTGGTCCGCGATCGGCGCCTTCTTTATCTTTTCCAGCTCGTCGAAAATGGCAGCTTCGCATTTCTGCGGATCGACACCCTGCTTCGGCTGCGCGATGATGATCGTAAGCAACGGATCGAATCCCGACTGCTGCGTGGTGCTTACCTCGAGAGCGATCTGATCCTTGTCCACTAGCCGCTGATACATACGCGAGCTTTCACCTTGCACCAGCACTGTCCGCAGAATATTCAGAGCGTAAAAATCAGGATTGTTGGTCTTCGGCACGTGGTATCCGATCATCAGAAGCGGCAGTTCCGCTTGCTTGTGCACCACCAGCCGCCGCTCGCCCAACTGCTCGGGCTCCACCGTTGTTACCGCGGGCGGCGGAGAGTGCTGCGGAATCGGCTCAATGAATTTTTCGCAGAGCTCGAAAATCTCCTCTGGCGTCACGTCACCCACCACAACCATCGTCGCGTTGTTTGGAGCATAGCCCATTTCGAAGTGATGCTTGAGGTCGTCCATCGTCCAGTGCTCGATGTCGCTCATCCAGCCAACCACCGGCCACTGGTAAGGGTGTGCGATGTAAGCAGTGGCCCACAGCTGTTCGTCAAGGAGTCCTTCGTTGTTGGCGTCCACACTGGTTCGGCGTTCGGACGCTACCACTTCGCGTTCCGAAGCAATTTTCTTGGGATCAAAGCTCAAATTCTGAATGCGGTCGGCTTCAATGTCGAAAATCAAATTCAGTGCCGAACGCGGAAACCAGTCCTGATAGACGGTGACGTTTTGCGTGGTGTACGCATTGTTCGCGGCTCCGCTTGCCTCCATCGCTTTGTCCAAGGCGCCGGGACCATATTTCTTTGCGCCGTTGAACATCATGTGTTCGAAGAAATGCGATAGCCCCGTCGTGCCCGGACGCTCGTTCCGCGAACCAATTTTGTAAAAAATGTAGAGCGCGACGTTGGGAATGCTGTGGTCGGTTTGGACCAGCACTTTCATCCCATTCTTCAACGTTTTCGTCGCCACGGGAAACTGCTGTGCCTCGCCCTGCGCGCGCGCACCGATCGTTGCTGCCGCAAACAGAGTTGCCAGCAGCAATCCGCGAAGTACAACGCCAGCTTTATTCATGGACCACCCTCAGAGATTCCCAGCTATTCAGACGTATCGAATCCAAAAATGTTCTACCGCTTGGATTTTTCTGCGGCAATACCGGACGATACTGCTATTTTTCGGCGATCAACGCGAAAACTCGCGCCGGGCCACCCGAGCCGCCTTCGAGCTTGATCGGCGCGGCAATCAGGAATGCGCCTGATTCCGGCAAATCTTTCAAGTCGGCCAGATTTTCGAGTTGATACACGCCAGCGCCCAGTACGAGATGATGCACGGGAAAATCAGGCGAGTTACCGGGATCGATGCTCAACGTGTCGCAGCCCAATCCGCTGACTTTGCGCTGCAAAAGGAGCTTCGCGGCTTCCACCGAGAATCCCGGGAAATGCATTTTGCCGTTTGCGTCCTGATTGCGATAGCGCGCAACGTCCGGCCAACGCGAAGCCCATCCGCTTCTCAGCAACACGATGGCTCCCGCCGGGATTTTTCCGTGATTCGCCTCCCACGCTTCGATTCGCTTCACGGTAAGCTGATAATCCGGATCACGATCGGACTCGCTTCTCACATCCAGAATTACCGCGGGACCAAAAAACTTTTCCGCGGGAATTCTGTCCACTGTCGTCGTTCCCGGCGGGAAATGCGCCGGCGCATCCATGTGGGTTCCGTAGTGCTCGAGCATCCAGAAGCTGCGCGTGAAGTAGCCGTTTTTTTCCACGGTAGCATTTACTTGCGCCTCAAACGCTTTTGCATCGCCGGGCCACGGCACCAGCTTGTCGCTCAGCGCGTAGGTCAGATCAATGACACGAGTTTTACCGGTCGCAATATTCTCCAGCAGTGGTTTTTGCATTGTGCTTTGCGTGACTGAAACGGTTCCCGTAAAGAGAAGAGCGGCTATGGGAAGAGCCGCGCGAATGAACAGCGCCATACATCACCTCGTCGCACACGGCTAGTGGAGGTGCCAACGTGCGAAAAAACTCAGGGTAGCGGTATTCCGGGGGTTGCGACGATCCCCGCCATGCGCAAGATTTCCTGGTATTCCAAATCGGTGATGGGGGAAACAATCAGCCGAACATTTTTGAGAAATTTTACTTTTCGGAGCGCCTTGTTCCCGCGCAATTCCACTAGTGTGACCTGGCGAGGCAGCTTTTCGAAGGCGCGCAGGTCGGCGACCAGATTCTTGCCTTCGGAATCGTGCGGGTCAGGATAAGGATCGCGCGTCACTTCCGCGATTGAATAAAGCGAGCGCTCTGGCGCGGAGTGGTAACAGAGAACGCGATCGCCCTTGCGTACCTGCTTCAGGGCGCGAATCGCGTCGGGTTTCGAGCTGGCCCCATGCCACATTTCCTTGCCCTTCACAAAAAGGGTGTCCCAATGGTAGTGGTGTGGGTCTGCAGTGAAGATCCAGTAGTGGCGAGTAGCTGTCGGAGTCGTCATCGAACGAAAGTTCGGCGGTACTATACACGGCAGGAACTGCAAAGCCAAACAAAATGTGAGGGTTAGGCGAAATCAGCGAAAAAATTCGTATCCGAAAGAGGAAATCTGTCCCGGAACGACTGCAACCTGCTTACTTTGTTTAAGTTACACCGGCTTCGCCAAGTCGACATAAACTTCGTCGCCTCGGAGTTCGGTAGCGAAGCAACTGACCCCGGCGTTCGGGTTTTGCACAGCTTTTCCCGTGGCCACGTTGAATTGCCAGCCATGCCATGGGCACGTAACGACGCTTCCCTCCAGCTGGCCTTCACCCAGCGGACCGCCGCGGTGCAGGCAGGTATTGTTGATGGCGTAGAGCGTGCCTCCAACGTTTGCCAGGGCAATCGCCAGTTCCCCTACCTGTACTTCTTTGATTGAGCCTGGCGGAATTTCAGACAATTTGGCCGCTTTTTCAAACGCCATGCCTTCCTCGAAGGGACGGATTTCGTTTTTCCGCGCGCTAGTGGAGTATGCTGGCCCGCAAGGTGGGCAGTATAACCTCGCGGTTTCGCGGCGTAAAGAAACAGCGCAAAGAAGGACGAATGAATTCGGGACCGCCGACCATCACGGCAACTTCGCTACGCGCACGCAATTTCGCCCCGCACGCTTCGCCTGGTAGAGCATTTCGTCCGCTTTTCGCACCAGCACTTCAAATTCTTTCAGGTCGCCGCTCTCGCGGCCTGCGATTCCAAACGTGGCCGTAACGCTGACGCTCCGCTCAAGGAAAGGAAACGACAACGCCGAGAACTGTTCGCGAAAACGGTTGATGGCCATTTCTACGTTTTCGGCGCTGACATGAGAAATCACAAGCAGAAATTCATCGCCGCCGAGCCGCCCGCACATGTCCGAATCCCGCGTTCCTTTTTTTAGGGTATCCGCAAATGTGCGTAAGACCATGTCCCCCGCTTCATGCCCGAATGAATCATTAATCTCCTTGAACGAATCGAGGTCTCCCAGCACAACCCATAGGGGAAACCCATGGCGCGATGCGCCCTTCAACTGCTTGCTGGTCCATTCTTCAATCGCACGGCGGTTCGGAAGTCCTGTGAGCGAATCCGTCCTCGCCACTTCTTCCAGCTCCGCGCTTTTCCGTTCTAATTGGCGATGCAAATCGATAATGCGGCAGCCGACGCCGATGCGCGCGAGCATTTCGTTGGAGTCGAACGGCTTCACCAAATAATCGTCGGCGCCTGCTTCGAGTCCTTTTACGACTCCGTCCTTTTCCGTGTTGCCGGTCATCAAAATCACGTAAGCGTAGGTAGAAGTTTTGTCGGCTCGAATGTGCTGGCACAATTTCAGGCCCGAGAAATCAGGCATGATCCAGTCGGTGATCACAATGTCCGGCGACTTCTGATGGTAAGCCTCGAGCGCTTCGTTGCCGCCGCATGCAAATGAAAGCGAGTAGACGCTACCAGACAGGATCTGCTCGATGAGTTTGCGGTAGACAGGCGAATCGTCCACGACCAGAATTTCGTATTTGGGCGCACGAGCGTTCATATGGAGTGCTTAGCGGTGGTCTTCCTGCGCTCGGTTTTTCAGCAGGGCATGGGAGGAACCGCGATTTTCTTGACTGCTGACAAGTATGGAGGAGAGACACGCAATTGCGCGGATAGGTGCCGAAGTAGTTAGTCAAAAATAGTTATTCAGAAGCCGGGGAATTCTCTGAAATACATTCGCGCCAGCGTGGCGCGAATTTGCGGACTAGGCGTTCTGAACCTTGGCCAGCAGCTCCACGAATTTTTGTTTGCGTTCGGCCTGGTCTTTGCCGGATTCGGCTTCGGCCAGCTGCGTGATATTCATCGAACAGAATTTCGGTCCGCACATGGAGCAGAACTTCGCTTCTTTGTAGAAATCGTCAGGAAGCGATTCGTCGTGCATCGCGCGAGCGGTTTCGGGATCGAGCGAAAGCTCAAATTGTTTATTCCAATCGAAGAGGAATCGCGCGTAGCTGAGCGCGTCGTCGCGGTCGCGCGCGCCGGGGCGGTGGCGGGCAACATCGGCGGCGTGCGCCGCGATTTTGTACGCAATTACGCCCTGTTTCACGTCTTCGGGATTCGGCAGGCCGAGATGCTCTTTCGGCGTGACGTAGCAAAGCATCGACGCGCCATGCCAGCCGATCATCGCGGCTCCAATCGCGCTGGTGATGTGGTCGTAGCCGGGAGCGATGTCCGTGACGAGAGGGCCGAGCGTGTAGAACGGCGCTTCGTAGCACCATTCCATTTCCTTGTCGACCTGCTCCTTAATTTTGTCCATGGGAACGTGGCCGGGGCCTTCAATCATGACTTGGATATCGTGTTCCCAGGCCGTTTTGGTGAGTTCCCCAAGGACTTTCAGTTCCGCGAATTGCGCTTCGTCGCTGGCATCGGCAATGGAACCGGGCCGCAGTCCATCGCCAAGTGAAAAACTCACATCGTGCTTCTTGAAAATCTTGCAGATTTCGTCGAACCGTTCGTAGAGGAAATTCTGCTGTTTGTGATGCTCCATCCAATGGGCCATTAGGGAGCCGCCGCGGCTGACAATGCCAGTGATGCGTTTGCGGACGAGGGGCACGTGCTGGCGCAGAACACCTGCGTGGATGGTCATATAGTCCACGCCCTGTTCGGCTTGCTCCTCGATGACTTCGAGCATTAAGTCCATCGTCAGATCTTCGGGACGGCGCACGCGCGAGATGGCTTCGTAAACGGGGACCGTGCCTACCGGAACAGGCGAGGCGTCAATGATGGCTTTGCGAATCTTCGGAATTTCGCCGCCGGTGGAAAGATCCATCACGGTATCGGCACCGTAGTGCACGGAGTGATGGAGCTTTTTTAGTTCTTCGTCGATGTTGGACGTGGTGGCGGAGTTGCCGATGTTCGCGTTGATCTTGCACTTGAACGCGATGCCGATGCCCATCGGCTCCAGATTGCGATGGTGAATATTGGCGGGAATGATGGCGCGACCACGGGCGATTTCGCTGCGCACGAGTTCGGGCTCGATTTTTTCCCGTTTGGCAACGAAGGTCATCTCTTCGGTGATGACGCCTTTGCGGGCCAGATGCATTTGCGACATGTTTTTATTGCCATTGGCCGCGGCAGATTCCGCTTCTCGTTTTTCAATCCAGCTATCACGCAATGCCATAGAGCCCCCAGTGAGCGCAGCCAATCCGGACGAGCAGGTCGCGGCCAAACGTCCTTGCTGCGCGTGAAAACAAAGTATGGCATCGGGGTAGGCTGACGGCAACTGAGGGAAAGAGGAGGTAGTGGGACATCAGTTTGAAATTCAGGCCGGATTGACTGTTTGTGGCCAGTGCTACATGCTCGCATGGCCAAGAAGAAAAAGATCAAGCGAAGTAAACGGACTAAGAAGTCAAACTCAAAACGTGAAGATGCCAACCAACTGGCATATAGAATTGTAAAACAATCTACGAATTAGGTTCATTCTCTCCAGTGGGGATAGTTAGCTCGGTCGGGGCTGCGCCTTGCTTTACCCTCACAATCATCCGCTGTACCTCAGAATTAGCATGTATGGGAAGGAGTGCAATGTTTGGGTGTTCGTTGGCAAATACCCGGAATATCTCATCCGCAAAAGCCTGTCCGATTGTGGGAACTCCAGTAAAATCAAAGAGAATAGTCTTAAACAGGTCGAGCCTAGCGACCACCCTCTTGGCCTGAGAACGTGAGATCAGTTTGTCATTTCCGTACTGCGCGAGGTTCACAGGTACAACGGTCTTATTAAATCCATAATCTCCATCGGGACTAGCGTATTGATCGAAGATCTTTTTAGGTGTCCTAGCTGTATGATTACTCAGCTCCATGAACACCGTAGTCCCAGCGTTACCCCAGTCCATAACCCAATCAGAATCGTATCCTATTCGGTGGCCGTAATAAGTCTTATCTGCTCCAATTGAGAAGCGATCAAACATTCGAGATGAGAAAAACACTCCTTCTCCAGTATGACGGCTTGGATCGGTCGTGAGCTTGCCTTTTGCTAATTCAAGAATCGCATACCGCTGGTCAGGCAAATTGAAAGCCTCCTGAATTTTTTTGAAGATTCCAATTCCATTGTCAGCAATCATCAGCTCGGTAGTTACCGCCGTCTTGGATACCTTAACAAGAATCATTGTTCCACTTGAGTGATCCTTGGCATTGTTGAGCATCTCAGTAAAGCCATAGTGCCAGATGTCCATTACATTTTCTGGTAAGGGCTGTAAAACCGGAGAGATGTCTTGGTCCCACAACACATGCTCCTCAAGCTCTGGCGAGATCGTATAAATCTTACGCCACTCAACCAGGGCTGCGAGTTTATAAGCCCGCTTTCGCGTTTCCCCAGTTTCAGTCAAGGACTTCTCGAAAATGAGTCGCCTTAGGTGCTTATTTACCGCCTGACGAGTGATCTTGAAGTGCTCAGACGCTAACTTTGCAATGTCATTCGGGTGCTTTTCGACATGCTCTAAGATAAACCTGCGAATATCCTCGCCACGTGCTCGTACTCTCATGTTTTGGATTGTAAACCTTAACACAAAACATTGTCAACTTTTTCCTTGACATTGACAACCTTAACGAATACAATTGGAAACATTAAGGGTGGAATTGGCAACCTTAAGAAACGGATTGAAGTAAGCACGCAAGGTTAAGGAAATCGCAGAAAAACCGGCGCGGGTGCGAAATATGTGTCCACTGGCGAGATCAGCGGAGATTGCCTTTGCCGGAGCGTTGTACGTTGACGGTTGCTTTTGTAGATCCGTCAGGCACGATTTCGAACATTTGGGCGTTTTCGCGGAATGGATTCAAGACAGCGGGATTAAACCATTCGAGATCCCAGCCGTCATCGATCGCCATTAGCAAGTATTTGCCTGGAAGAATTCCGCTGATGGCAAAAGTTCCGTCGCTGTCGCTCTGATCCATTCGAGAATCATCCTCGATGTTTTCGCCAAATTCTGGCACCAACAGAACCATTGCGCCTGCTCTTGGTTTTCCGTCGAGTTGCGCCGTGCCCGTCAGCTGACCGACTCCACGCGCCAAAGTAATGGTGAGTTGAGCTTCATGAACGCCATCGAGCGTAACTTGGCGTCCGTGGACCTTTGCGCCGGATGCGGCGAGTTGTTGCACGTACTGAGCGCCATGCGGAAAGCTGATATACGGTTTGTAAGTACCGGCTTGCAAGGATGCGAAGGAGAACGTGCCGTCCTTCCGAAGCCTGGTGGACGCAGTTCGATTGTCTTCTCCTGCAAGCGTCAACTCTGCTTGTCCCATGTCCGCATTGGCTGACTGCTGGATCACACGCCCAGCCACATTGGCGGAAGCCGCCATGGAAGCAGCCACATCCAGCGTATTGTCTCCGGAGACATTCGCGCTGAACATCCGGGAGGCCTCCTGCGGGTTCGCGCCTTGGTAGATCGTGAAGGTGATCTCACCGGGGGGAAGGCCCGCAATTTCGTATTCGCCCGGTGAAATCTGCGCGGAAACTGAGGACAGGCCCACAGCGAGCCACCCGAAGATTTTCTGGTTAGCACCGATAGCGACGTTGTTCGAGTTCTTCTCGTCGACCGGAAGGTTTGTGAGGACAACGTGCACGGATGGGACAGCCTGCAACTGGATGTTCGCTTCCTCGCGACTGCCGGCAGCTACGCTCAATTCAGTTGCGGATCGCTCACTGAGCGCGCCCGGGTAAAAAGTGACCGGATAAACGACGTCCAGAATTGGATCGAGTTTTACGTCGATTCTTCGGAAGGAAGGGCCGCTCTGCGCTGGTTCGTTTCGATTTGTGATTCCGGTTTGCGCGTACCAGGGATGTGCCTGAACCGCCACATAATATTTCCCCGCAGGCAGATGGGCGAAACGGTATTCTCCCAAGTCATCGGTTTGGGCTTGCGACTGGACGCCGCGCGCTCGCCTACCTCTGGCATTGGAAGTTGCGAATAGCTGGACCAGCGCCTGGCGGACTGGATCTCCGTGATCGTCCGTCACTCGACCGTGGATGACAGCCTGAGGACGCAACCGAAACACCAGGTGCTCGGATTCGAGGCCGGCACCAACGGCAATCCCGGTGAGGAATGCTCCATGCTGATTGTATCCCTCGCCAACGTAACCTTGTGCTTCCGCGTAAAGTCGATACTTTCCGGCTTCCAGTGCCGTGAACCGAAATCGGCCGTTTTCAGCCGCTGTGGTTCTCATTTCCTCATTTTGGACAAAGGTCCATAGTTCCGCCCGCGGCACGGGGGCGCCTGTGACCGCGTCGACAACGATGCCCGCGATTGGATAAGTGGCCGGAGGTCGCGTCGCGCTCTCCTGCGCGAAGAACGATAGAAAAACAAAAATCAACCGCGTCATCATTTTGACTCCGCTGACTGCTGGATCGCCACGCGGACGCTGGCGCTGTCTCCGGGCTGTAGAGAAACCACTGTGGCGTGTTTCAAATAAGGTTCGACGGCGGCCGGATCGCGGAATTCCAACTCCGCAACATCGTTCAGTGCAAATACCTGGTAAATTCCCGGTGCAAGATTCGGCACGGAAATTGAAGTCGTGCCGTTGTAGATTTGCGCCAGTAGAGATCGTCTTGGAAATTCCTGCGAATAAACCACGACGCCAGCGGCCATGCCATTTTCCCAGGCGACGGTCAGTTGCGGGCCGTCATTGCGTAAGGTGACTTCGATCGGAGGCGGTGCCGATCCCGGAGCAATCGTCAGGTCATCGCGCAACAGATCGATGCTGCCACAACGCAATGAGGCAACGTAGGCGGCACCCATCGGCATGGCGTCTACGGAATAGATTCCTGGAGCGAGACCTTCGATTAAGGAAGGCGCTCTTGGAGAGTCGGGAGATGGAGGCACGGTGATCGCCTGACCATGCTGCGGAAATTCTTTCGGGATCATACGGACAACGACCTGATGGAAATTGCCTGGGTCCGCATGGTCCTGCACTTCGTCGCGGAGCTGAACCGCGGCGGAAATACCAGCTCCCACGCTGAGAACCAAACCAGTCAAATCGGAATTTACATGAATCGGCAGCATGGCTCGCAACGGTGGCGAATCACTGTCTTGCGCGTTGTTTCTGCGTTTGAACGAGAATGCGGTGAGCATGAAGGTCCCCGGAGGAACGCCCGTGATTTGAAATTCTCCGGACTTTGGGTCGAGGCGAACATTTCTCCCTGCCGACGCTCCTGAGGAACTAACAAGCATTAGCTGAAATGAGTTCTCAAGGTTCGTGCCACGCACAATACCCGAGACATCAAAAAGGCGCTGACGGCGAAAGGTATGAGAAATGCGAAGCTGCGCGCCCGGACGTACTTGAACGGTGGTAGCGGCGGCAAAATCCGATGAGCCCGGATAGAACTGCAAACCGTAACCCTCCTCATCTTGCTCCTTTCGCCGCAGCCTGTTCAGCCTGATACCTCGGTCTACCGGCTCAAACGCAAGGTAGTAGCCGCCCGAAGTCAATTCGGCGAGGCGGAAATTACCTTCATCATCAGTCCTAGCCTCGGCCACGACCTGGAGTTGCCGGCGGCCATCGACGACTTGCCAGCGTTGAGCACGGACTGCGACCGCGTACATAGGATCACCATTTTCATTCGTTACCTGACCGAAGATGATTCCTTCCGGCGTGAGCTTTGCGACCACCTCGCCAGCGAATGGAACAGGGGTCATTGAAGACATCCCAGGATTCGACTGGGTGACCCCTTGATCGTTGAAAAATCCGGGCTTTCTGACAACGACTACAACCTGACCGCGAGACAAGTTTGTAAAAACGAATGAACCATCGGATTGGCTGAACACAGATTTCTGGTCGGATAGCTGCACGAGCGCCCCGCTGACCGGCTCTCCCGTGACGGCATTGATCACTTTTCCGCGAAGATCAAAACGGTCAGAGGTGGTTTGCGGAGCTGTGGAGGGGGCGAGCAACAGACACAGCTCGAAGAACGTGTTCAGGAGGACAGGAGAGCTGCGCAGCATGAATTTTTCCTAGGTCGTAACTTCGGAGTTACCGTACCACTTGATGGCCATTGGCTCAAGAAGTGCGGGGGGAGCGAACGCGGAAGCGGAGAAATCCCATGTCGCATGTCCCAGTAAACTGGGGCGCAGCGCGCTGCGCCCCTACAAAAGATTCAAGAGACTCGCGCAATGGAAATGAATGGTGCTTTCGGCCATGAGGAAACGAAGGCTGATTAGGCCGAGGCGGACGAAGATTTCAGGAGAATGTCCAAGTCGTCGGGATGGATGGCGCAAACAAGAGCGTCTTCGCGCTCGATCTGGCCGGAGCGAATTAGTTGCACTAGCGTTTCTTCGAGCGTAAACGAACCTTTTTTCTTGGTCAGCGGAATTTCCTGGTGAAGATGTTGCAGCGCGTTTTTGCGTACGTGATGGCGCGCACCGTAACCGATCATCAAAAGTTCCGCGGCGGGAACGCGGCCTCCGCCTTTTCTGGGGAGCAGGATTTGCGTGTGGACGGCGGCGAGAGCCATCGCCAACTCCTGGCGAATGGAGTTCTGGCGTTCCAACGGAAACGAATCCGAGATGCGAGAGATGGTGGACGCAACATCCACCGTGTGCAGCGTTGAGAATACCAGGTGCCCTGTTTCCGCGGCTGCCACGGCGATGCGCATCGTTTCCGGATCGCGCATTTCGCCGACGACGATGATATCCGGCGCCTGGCGCAATGCGGCGCGAAGCGCGGTGGGAAAATCAGGAGCGTCAGTGCCGATTTCCACTTGTTCGATGACGCTTCGCACGTGCTGGTGTTCGTATTCGATGGGATCTTCGATGATGACGATGTGGCGCGCTTCGCGGTGATTGATTTCGTTGATAAGCGCAGCCATGGTGGTGGACTTTCCGGACCCGGCAGCGCCCCCCAAGAGCACAAGCCCGCGCGGAACCCGTGCAAGGTTTTCTACAGTCGGAGGAAGATGGAGTTCGCGCAGCGACGGAACCTTGGAGGGCAGGGCGCGAATCGCAGCCGCGGCACGGGAGCGTTCGCGATGCAGGTTGATGCGAAAACGGCCCAGGCCCTGGAGTCGATAAGAAGAGTCAGCGATCGCTGCTTCTCGAAAGCGACGCAACGCGTGGGCGGAAAGCGCCGGAAGTACGGAAGCTTCGATTTCAGCGCCATCCAAAACACCAGCCTCGATTTTTCTGACTTCTCCATCGACGCGAATACAGGGAGGCGCACCTTCGACAAGAAGCAGATCGCTGCCATGCCGGTTCACAAGAGCCGCGAGCCAGTGGTCGAGGCGATCCGTGAGTCCGGGATCGTCCACGCCGGATGCTTCCTGGTTATTCAGCTCGCGGGCGACGGTATCAAGATTGTAAGAATCATCCATAACTTCACCATAGGGAGACGGGTGGAGTGTGCCGCAAAAGAGCGACGGCCGTCCATAAAAAGATATTCCGCGAGGGCCGCCGAACCGTTCCCCAAAAGGCCCAGCCGCAGGGTGCCGAAGCACCTCGCGGCTGGCTACGCTTCACTGTCTGAAAGAGGGAGATGTGCTTTAACGGCGGAACCGTTTAGTTAGCGGCGGAACCCCCGATGTCCGAAGCCGTGCCCGAAGCCATTGTAGCCACCGTAGAAGCCAAAGGAAGGTCCCCAGTAACCATAGTACGGACCGCAGCCCCAATAAGGCCCGCAGGCCGCGTAGTAGGGGGGATAGGCAACGGGATAAGCATCCCCGCGACGGCGGAGCGACGGCGATGAGTTGTAGTCATTCGGACCCACTGGCAGAAACGCCTGGCGGCCATTTTCCGTGGAGATAGTCAGCGGCTCTTTCAGCCGGAAGCTCAATCGCGCTTCCGGACCGAGGATCGTGGGCTTGCCACGCGTCAGCAGGACCATAGCAATGCCTGCTGCGGCGCCAGCGCCTGCTCCGATGCCGGCTCCCGCGCCACCGTCGGCAGCCGCACCGATGATGGTGCCTACGCCAGTAGTTGTCGCGATTCCTGCGGCATCACTGCCATGAGAGGTCCCGGCCGACCCGTTCCACAATTCGGTTGCCACGGGAAGCTGCTGGCCATCGACGACGGTGATGTCGGTCAATTCGAGACCGAGTTGCGAGACTCCCTTGACGCGGCCGGCCTTCTGCGCGTTTGTGACGGTACCGACGATGGTTTCGCCGCGGCGCGCCACAACCCAGCCGTTTATCACGATCGGCTGGTCTAGAGTGGCAGTGAATGTGTCTCCGGCGTGACTGTGATCGCTTGAGAGCGGCTCATTCAGGCGCGCGAAGATTACTTTGCCAGCGGGAATTGTGATGGTGTCTGGAACAGTGGCAGTAGCGCGGGCTGGGGGATATGGCCGCTTATTTGGCGCGGGTGTCCGTTGTTGCGGAGCGGCTTCGTCCGTATCTTGAGAGTCCTCAGCGTCCGGATTGTTTTGCGGAATGGTGTCTTTCGAGATGACGCGGCGCTGGTCTGACTGCGGTTGCGCGGGCTCCTGTTGGGTGTTGGTCTGAGTTTGCTGCTGCGAGGAATCGGGCGAGCCCTGTCCGACGGCACGGGAAGATGAGAACAGCGTCAATGCTGTAGCTGCCAGACATAATGCAAACCAATTGAAAATACTTGAAAAACCAATTTCTGATGACTTGCGAAATGCCAAATTGCCCAGCTTTTTAGCCATATTGCTCCTCGTTCCCGGAGCTCCAGATCCGGCGAATTTTCGCTTATAAACACCTAAATTGGATGGAAGTTGCGGGCTGTAGGATGCCCTGATTAAGCCGAAGGCGGCTGCGCCAGATGCAAGCGGGCGATGATATCGGCGGCGAGTTCGTCGGGCGTGCGCGAAACATCGAGCACCAACGCGTTTTGAGGTTCCTGCAAATCGGCGAATTGCCCCGCGAGGATGGATTCTCCGGCGAAATGGCCATGCCGGCGTTCGATATGGTGGCGCATTTCTTCATACGATCCACGCAAATAGCCGATGTGCATTTCGAGTCCAGCGGAAAGCTGGTTGCGATAACTCTGTTTGAGCGCCGAGCATGCCAACACAACATTCTTACCTGCGGCGCTGAGGCGCACGAGTTCGATGTGAATTTTTTCAAGCCAGGGTAGACGGTCGGTATCGCTAAGCGGGATGCCGTGTTTCATTTTTTCGATATTCGCTTGAGGGTGAAAATCGTCCGCGTCAAGGAAAGTCCAACCGAGTCGCGCGGCGAGCAATTTGCCGACCGTGGTTTTTCCCGCTCCGGTTGTGCCCATCAGCAGAATGACCATGGCCATTGAAGCGGCGGCTTCGAGGTCAAGAACGGCGTAGCGTGAGCAAGGAAATTTCCGGTGGTACACCGAGACGGACTGGGGCGCCGACGGTGCCCAGCCCGCGATTTACATAGATCGCCGCGTGAGGACCCTGCAACGTTGCAGCGTGCAAAAATTTCTGCGATGCGACTGTTTTCGCCGGAGTGAACAGCGGACGGATGTAGAGCCCGGCCACATAATCGGTGATAAATCGCGCAGGACTGAGGCGGTGGTCGAGAATTTCGACTTGAATCTGACCACCGTGCGTGTGTCCGGCAAGCGAAAGCTCGACACCCAATTCGGCGGCGCGATTGAACGAGTTCGGATTGTGCGAAAGAAGAATGTTGGGAACATCCTTGCGGATCAAGGGGTCCACGCCAGTAAGTGTAGAAATCCTGCGGCCACCGGGATTGCGTTCGCGCTGATAATCGACACCGATTAAATTGAATTTTGCGCCACGGAACGAAATCAATGCGTTCTCGTGCCGCAGGAGCCTCATGCCGAACTGAGTAAACAGTTCCTGCGCGCGGTCTTCGGCTTGCGCATAAATCTCGTGATTGCCGTTGCAGCCGTAAATCCCGAGGGGAGCCGACAAACGGCGGATTTCTTCGATGCACTCGTCGAGAGGGTCGTCGGATCCAGTGATGAAATCGCCGGTGACGACCGCCAGATCGGCGCCGAGTTCATTCGCCATATCGATCGCACGCCGAACCTGCGAACGCGGCATATATCCGCTCATGTGAATGTCGCTGAGCTGCGCGATCCTCATGCCATCGAGCGCGGAGGGCAAATTCGAGATGGGGATTTCGACCCGATGAACCTGATAGTTCAGGCGTTCGGCAGCGAATCCGTACATCGCTCCAAGGAACGGTGCGGCGCCGGCGGCAGCAGTTGCCGTTTTGAAAAAGTACCGCCGGCCGGGATCGACGGGCAGTTCGTCGTCTCCAGGTGCTGTGGGAGGCTGATTGCGCGCTCTGAACAATCGCCAAGTACGTTCCAGCACATGAACGCACTTCACCGCGAGGAAGGCAAAAAGCGCGCTGAAAAACCAGAGGCCTGCCAGAACATTCAAAAAGGTTCCGCGCGGAATCAGATTGCCACGGCCATTGTGGAGCGAGTCAGCCACGCTGAGGATGATCAAGAGCAATCCGACCAGGTATAGCAAGCGGATTCCGGCACGTATGGGCCTGCTTCCCCACCGGCCGCTCCATCGCCAAAGCGCGCGATACCAGAAGCGCTGGGACAGGTAGAGCACCAGCAGCAGACACAGTACGATAGTGATACGCAGAACGAACCAGGAAACGAGCACTAGCCGTGGGCCTCCAACGAACACTACCAGCTTACCACGCGCCAGCCCCGGCCAATTTGGGCGTGCGCTATATCGTCATCACCAGTAAGATGCATCGGCGGCGGGCCGGTCCTAACCTGGGATAACGCTGGGCTTACATCCGGACCGGACAGCCGTCGAAGCATGCAGCCCCGCACCGGGACTCGAAGTGGAATCCTGCGAAATTTTTCGGGGCACGGAGGAGAGAGATGAATCGATTGAAATTTCTTGCAGGACTCTGCCTGACGGCTTGTCTGGCAACAGTGCCCGTTTTTGCACAAACCGACACCAAAGCAAAGGAACCGCCGAAACCCGCTCTGGGCCCGTCAGCCGCGGTTCTTGAAGGATGGAACGAAATCGGCCGGAAACTGATCGCAATCGCCGAAGATCTGCCAGAAGACAAATACGACTACAAACCGAATCCCGACTCCCGCACGTTCGTCGGCAACCTCTTGCACGCCTCCGCGTCCATGTATTTCTTCACAGATCCCGTACTGGGACAGAAGGCGCGTTACGGTGACGACCCGAAACGAGACGAACTCAAGACCAAGGCCCAAGTCGTAGCCTTCGTGAAAAAGTGCGTGCAGGATGGCGCGGACGTGATCAAGTCGAAGGGCGATGCTGGGATGTCGGCATCGGTCTATCCCGGTGGGCCACGCCAGACCAGAATCGACGAGCTTGCTTATGGATTGATGGAACATTCCGGCGAACACTATGGGCAGCTCGTGGTCTATTACCGCGCAAACGGAATGGTGCCTCCGGAGTCGCGGCCGAAGAAGTAAGAACGTAGAACGGCTGCTGGACACAATTGAACCGAGGGAGGATCATTTCAGCGATTCTTCCTCGGCTTTTCATTTTTGGGATTCAAATGATGAGAAAGTCTCCAACCCTAATTACGTTGGAACATGCTGAAGACCAGGACGCATTTTCAGAGGTCTTTGCTTTCCAGCGCAAGAAATAATTCTCGATTTCGCGAACGCAGCGCGGAAAAGAAACTGGCAGGGGTTAGCCTGCTGCAGCAGAGTTTTGTCTGCCCACGAGCAGCACTTTGAGTTCTTGCGGATCGCTCGTCGGCGGAAAACAAGTGTTGCCGGAACAGACGACTGCAAGCGCTTTGTCTTTTGGCAAGTGCGGGAGGGTTTCGCGAAGCGCAAATGGCAATGACCCAGGCTCGCCGCCGGGCAAAACGCGCAGCACGGATTTTCCGAAGCGAAAAACGGAATTTGCCGCCGCCTCCAGCGCTTTTGCCACCGAATCATCTGTCGCGCCGGTGATCACCACCTGCGCAGGATGGCGCGCGAACAGTGTCACCGCCAGTCCATACGTCGCAGCAAACATACCAAATTGCGGCGCAATCCCGGCGAAGGCTTCGAGCGTTTTCTGAGCCCAATCGCGATACTTCGGCTGATTTGTGAAAGCGTGCACTCGAATCAAGGCAATCGCAGCGACCGAATTAGTGCCCGGCGTCGGCGAATCCTGAAAGGGCTTGCGGCGAACGTCGAGACCGCCCATCGGCGGCGCATCGGATGAGCGGTCGAAAAATCCTCCACGTTCGGTGTCGCCATATTTTTCGATCACGAGGTCCATGGTGCGTTGCGCAGCGCGGAAATAACGCTCGTCAAGGGTCGCTTCATAAGCGTCGAGCAGTGTCAGCACTCCAAACACCTGGTCGTCGAGCGAGCCGCTCGGCACAGCTCCACCAATGCGGTGCGCAAAGCCGGTCGACTCCGACCATGCCTCGCTGAGCATCCGGTTAATCGACTTCAACGCGAACGCGCGGCAGCTCAATCCCAGCGCATCCTGCAACACCCGGCCCGCCTCGAGATACGCCGATGCAAACATCGCGTTCCAGCTCGCATACAGCGTCTTGTCAATGTAGGGAGTCGGCCGCGGCAATCGTGCCGCAAGCATTTTTTCCTTGACCCGCGCGATGGTCAGCCGTACTACCGATTCTTCGACGCCCAACTGTGCCGCAATCTCTTCCGGTTCTCGCGCCACCCACAAAACGTTTTTCGCCGGGTTGTGGTGCATCTCGCCGTGCGCTTCCACGTCGTAATAAAGTTCCATCACACGAGCTTCGTCCGGCAGCAGCGCGCCGCGCACTTCATCGAGCGTCCAGGTGAAATAGTCACCGTCATCATCGAGCGAATAGTCGGCATCCTGACTCGCATAGAATCCGCCGAGGTGCCGATCGGAAAGTACTTCGTTCACCCAGGTGATGATGCCTTCCGCGGTTTGCCTCAGTAGTGGGCTTTGCGTGATTTGCCAGCCGTGCAGATAATTTTTCAGCAGCTCGGAGTTGTCGTACGACATTTTTTCGAAATGCGGCACCAGCCATTTCTCGTCCACGGAATAGCGGTGGAATCCTCCGGCAAGCTGGTCGTACATTCCGCCGCGCGACATTTTTACCAGCGTCGTTTCCGCCATCGCCAACAAATGTTGGGCGTTATCAGCCCCGCTGGCGGCGGCCTGCTGGTAGCATTCCAGAATGAGGTCGAGCGATGAACAATGCGGAAATTTCGGCGCGCGGCCGAAGCCGCCATTGCGAATATCGAAAAGCTGCGTCAGCGAACTGACCTGCGAATCGACCACGCCGGCATCAAACGTGCCATGAGCTCCCGTGAATGTCTCCGCCTGCGCCACGGCATCTGAAAGTGATTCCGCAGCGCGCTCCAGATCGCTGCGCTTGTTTTTGAACGATTCCGCGACCGCAAGAAGCACGCGGCGAAATCCTGGGCGGCCCATCTGATCTTCCGGCGGAAAATATGTTCCGCCAAAAAACGGTTTCCCGTCCGGCAAAAGAAACCCAGTGAGCGGCCAGCCGCCTTGGCCGGAAATGGTGCTGATCGCGGACTGGTAGCGTGAGTCCACGTCCGGCCGCTCGTCGCGGTCCACTTTGATCGCAACAAAATGTTCGTTGATGATTTTCGAGATCGTGGGATTTTCGTAACTCTCGCGATCGATCACGTGGCACCAGTGGCACCACACGGCGCCAATATCGAGCAGGATAGGCTTGTCCTGCGCTTTGGCACTCGCAAATGCTTCATCGTTCCACTCGTGCCAATCAATCGGCTGATGCGCGGCGGAGCGAAGGTAGGGGCTCGCGGAATTTTGCAATCGGTTCAGGGAATATTCAGTCAAGAATTTGCTCGCTTAGGGTAAAGGAAAGTTATTTGAATTTATTGAACTGTGTCGCCGGGACCGGGGTCCCTGGGATCGATCGGCTTGCGACCGGAGAATCCTTCGTCTTGCCGGTGATAATAACGGATGCGGTCTTCGCCCAGCTTCCAGCAGAGATAAACTTCTTCGTTGTCGATGATCGATGGAAAGTCCAATAGCCCGACGTCCAAGTCTTTGATCAGGCAGCCGGTCTCAAGTATGCGATCGAGCGAACTTTTCAAGCTTTCCGCAAGACGCGTGTGTTCCCGCCGCAATTTGGCAAGAGATTCATAAGGGACCACTACTCCGCCCATCATCATGATCCGCGCCGCGACCGCGGAAAGGTCATTGTCCAGCCCGGAAAGCTTTTTGCGGCACTCCATCGCTTCCACAAGAAAAGGTTCCAGTTCGTGCCGTGCGCGCTCGGCTTCTGTCAGAGTAAACAATCGTTGTTCTGGTTCCGGTGTTTCGTCTTGCGGAACTTCGTCGTCTTGGTCAGCCATGCTTCTCCCCTGAAGCGCGTATTGGGGACTGCTTGTAAGGCTAGCGCAAAGAAAGCATGCGGTCGAGTGCGGCGCGCGCGAAGTGCCGTGTGCGTTCATCCACGGAAATCTGATTGACGATTTTTCCCGCGCCGAGATTTTCAAGCGCCCACAACAGATGGACTGGCGTGATGCGAAACATCGTCGTGCAGACGCATACGCTTGAATCGAGCGACATCACCTGGCGGTCCGTCAATTCTTTGCTGAGGCGATTCACCATGTGAATTTCTGTGCCGACGGCCCATTTCGTTCCGGGTTTTGCCGCTTTGATCGCGCGAATGATTCCTTCGGTCGAGCCGATCTCGTCCGCAGCCTGCGCGACTTCAAAACGGCATTCCGGATGAACGATCACGCGAATTCCGGGATGTTGACGGCGGACACGCGCAACCTGCTCGGCAGTAAATCGCTGATGAACGGAGCAATAGCCCTTCCACAAAATTACGCGCGCATTGACGATCGCTTCTGTCGAGTTGCCGCCCAGTTCTTCGTAGGGATCCCAAACGATCATTTCATCCAGCGGAATGCCCATCCGGTACCCGGTATTGCGTCCAAGATGTTCGTCGGGGAGAAACAATACTTTTTCGCCGCGCTCAAAAGCCCACTTCATCACCGCCGAGGCGTTCGAACTTGTGCAGACCGAGCCGCCGTACTCGCCCGTAAATGACTTGATCGCCGCCGTCGAATTCATGTACGTAACGGGAATAATTTTGTTCGTGTCCGTAACGCCGCGGAGTTCGTTCCAACACGCTTCCACTTGCCCGATATCGGCCATGTCCGCCATCGAGCAGCCTGCGCTTAAGTCCGGAAGCACCACCACCTGGTTGCCACACCGCAGGATGTCCGCGCTCTCCGCCATGAAATGCACGCCACAAAAAATAATGTACTTCGCGTCGACTTCCGCCGCCTGCTGCGAGAGCTTCAACGAATCGCCGCGAAAATCAGCGAACTTCACAACCTCGTCGCGTTGATAGTGATGGCCCAGAATTACGACGTCTTTGCCGAGTTTGGCCTTCGCCGCGGAGATTCGTTCATCCAGCGTGTTATCGGGCACCAGTAAATAATTATCAAAATCGCAGCCCACGCCTTTTTCGATTTCCGGCGCTCGCAATGTTTCCGGCTGTTCGATTCCGACGAGCGCTGTCGAACTCAAGATGGAGGTGAGTTTGCTCATGGTATGTTTTGCGCCGAATCTAATTCTGCGCGACTGCCTGCTTCGTGGCTGCCCTCTTCGCAGCTACTAAGTTAGATGTCCGGCCCAGTTCGGCGGTTAAGATTCTTGCTACCCGCCGATAAAAACCATCGTGCGCGATGGCGCCATAAAATCCGGTTCGTTGATGCGATGCCCTTTTTCTTTCTCGTTCACCACTGACCGAATATAGGTCGCTAAATCGTCATCGTTGGCATTTTCTCTTAATAAGCCGCGCAAATCATGATCTTCCCTGCTGAAAAGACAGGTCCGCAACTTTCCATCGGCCGTTAGCCGGATGCGTGAACAATGCCCGCAGAAGGGTTGCGTCACCGGCGCAATCAGGCCGATCTCACCGGGCGCGCCATCTGCGAAGCGATATTTCCTAGCAGTCTCGCTCGCTTCATGAGGAATCTGCACCAGCGGCCAGCGCGCATGAATTCGCGCGTGAATTTCCGCTGCTGGCACCATCAACTCGCGCGACCAGTGCCGGTCCGCATCGAGCGGCATGAACTCGATGAAGCGCATAATTACGCCACGTTCGCGCGCGAACGCAGCGAATGATTCCACTTCATCGTCGTTGAAGCCGCGCACCAAAACGGCATTGATCTTCGCAGGACCGAGACGCGATCTCTGGGCCGTATCAATTCCCGCCATCACCGACGCAAACGTTTTTGTCCGTGTAATCTTTTCGAATTTTATCGGGTCGAGCGAATCGAGGCTGATGTTGATGCGCTTCAAGCCAGCCGCAATCAGCCGGTCACAACGCTCGGCGAGTTGATGTCCGTTGGTGGTCATCGACAAATCTGCAAATCCTGTTTCGTGCATGCGCGCGATGAAACCTTCAACCCCTGGTCGCACCAGCGGTTCTCCACCGGTGACCCGTACTTTCCGGATTCCGAGATCGTGGAATACGCGACCTAATCTTTCGAGTTCTGCCCACGACAAAATTTTGTCGTGTTCCTGGTAATTTTCCGGATCGGCCGAACGGCAATAAATGCACCGGAAATTACACCGGTCGGTGACGGAAATTCTCAGGTCGGTAATCTGTCTGCCGAATTTGTCCTGCAATGTCATTTTCAAGCCACTAAAAAACAAAGGCCCGATTCAAGGTTGGAATCGGGCGCACGCCGAAAAGTTATACTTTCCGGACTGGCGCTCCTTTCCAACCCAGCCGCCCTCGCGAACGTCTGGCGCGAACTCCAGCATTTCGCCGGATTCGCGTACGGGAGGCCCCGGCGTTTCCGCCTGAACCCTCATCCCTGAACTCTGGGATCGCCAAGGCAGCCATGGGTTGTCTCCCCACAGGCCGCCCCGGTCGGAGCTACATGCAAAGTTTACGCCCACGCTGACGCCACGGCAAATGGCCCGAAGCCTCCTAGACGATTCGTCAGCCCGCGAATCCGCCTAGTTTCGGCTACGTTCAATCCGCATCAAGTCGCTTTGCCTTAACGATATAAACTGTATTGAATTGCCAGTGCCCCGCCGCTCGCTGCGTTAAAACTGCCCTGGTGAGTATCTGGCAGCGGTCGCCTGTGGCAGTCTGTGATAGAGTTTTTCGACACCATGCGGATCTTCGTCCTGGGAGCCGGTGCGACTGGCTCGCTTCTGGCACAACTTCTTGAGCGGCAAGACCATCACGTGTGGTGTGGCGACCGCGACCCCAAACGTGCGCGGCGGTTTCTCGGCAACAAAAGCACGATTCCCATTGCGGAAGTAAACGCACGAAATCTTCGCGGTATTGTGCGAGCGGCCAAGGGCTGCCAGTTGATCATTAATGCCTCAGCGTCAGTCTTCAACGAAATCGTTTTGCGTGCCGCACTTCGGCTGCGCGCGCATTATCTCGATCTAAGCTCGCATCTTACCCGGAATCCTTTTCACGCCGAGCAATTTAGATATGCCAGGAAATTCGAAACGAAAAATCGCGCCGCTGTCATCAATGCGGGCGCTGCTCCCGGTCTTACGAATCTTCTGGTCAAACGAGCCGCCGATCTTTGCGATGAAGTACTGTCCGCGCAAATTCGTCTCTACGAGAGTTCCGAAAGCGATGACCCCATCTCGCAATGGTCGCCCGAGGTCTCCTTCGACGAAGCCGTTTCGCATCCACGCATCTATCGCAATGGAAAATTCAAGCTCGCAAAGCGATTTTCTGAAATCGAGAAATTCCGCTTCATGGATCCTATCGGCACGGCACGGGTGGTGCTCGCTGCGCAGGACGAGGTCGCGACGCTGCCGCGCTTCATTCCCATGCGCGATCTTGATGCAAAAATCGGCGGCAACGAAATAGATCGCCTGCGGCGCTGGCACAAGCAGGGCAAACTTTCAAAATCTCGTGGCATGGCCCGGCGCCATTTTCCAGCCACTTCTTCGCCTCGCATGATTGCAAAGCTAATTCGCCAGGGCGTTCTACAGAACGCGCGCTTCGCCGCAGCCGTCCTGGTTCGTGGCATCCAGCGCGGCACAAAAGAGGATGTGCACGTCTTGATGCGCAGCGATGTGCTCTTTCCTTCGCTGTATACGATCCGCCGTCAGGCTCTTTTTACTACACCGGTCGCCTATGCAACCGCGCACGTTGCCGCTCAATTTGTAAAGAATTTTCCAAGGGGAGAATCGGGAGTTTTTGCGCCGGAAACGCTGCCGCAAGAAATTCGGCGCGAAATTTTAGCCGGTGTTCGCGCGCAGGGGCTCAAAATTCTGCACAAAGTCACAATCTTGAAAAGCACTTCCGAGGACGAAGAAGAGATTTAGTATCAGCTGATCGCGGCTCGTCTCTTAGGGCCGTGCTTCAAACACCAGATTAAATGGCGTCTGCGTCGCGCGCCGAAAACGCGTGAAACCGCCTGATGTCACCACTTCTCGCAACCGTTTTTCTCCTGCCTGCGCTCCCAGCGCCAATCCCACTTCTTGTGATAGCGACGCAGGCGTGCACAAAAGAGTCGACGCGCCGTAGAACGCGCGACCGATAGGATGGAAATTTTCCTCGATCTTGTCGCTCGCGAACGGCTCCACAATCATCCACGTTCCGTCGCTTTTCAGGCTGCTGTGCACGTGCTCGGAAGCTCCCTGCGGATCGCCCATGTCATGCAAGCAATCGAAAAACGTCACGAAATCGTAGTCTCTGCCCGGATAGGTTTTCGCCATCGCCACTTCGAAGATGATGCGATCGGCAACGCCGGCATCCTTTGCGCGCTGTTTCGCGGTTTCGATCGACTTGTCGTGATAATCGAAACCCGCGAATTGCGACTTCGGATAGTGCTTTGCCATCAAAATAGTTGAAGCGCCAAGACCGCATCCGACATCCGCCACGCGCGCACCCGAGCGCAGCTTCGTGTCCACTTCTTCGAGCGACGGAATCCATGCGCTGATCAAATTCGCCGCGTATCCGGGCCGGAAGAAGCGCTCGGTCCCCACAAACACGTTGGCATTGTGTTCGTGCCAACCCATTCCCTTGCCGCTCTTGAACCGTTCTTCCAGCTGGTCTTTCGCTTGAATCGCTCCCAGCGCTACTTGGAATGCTCCCGGCAAAAATGCCGGGCTGTTGTCATCAGCCAGCGCAAAAGCCTGCTCTTCGCTCAAGTAAAATTTGCCGCTCGCCGCATCGTAGCTGACATAACCGCCTGCGGCCTGGCTGCACAGCCATTCGCGAACATAGCGTTCGGAGGTGTCCGTACGTTTGGCCAGCTCTGCCGGAGTCTGATGTCCGCCCGCGGCAAGCGCTTTGTATAAGCCCAGCTTGTCGCCGATATTGATCAGCGCAGCATGAAACGTTGCACCAAAATCAACAATGGCCTTTCCCAAGAATTCATTCAGCTTCTGTTCATTGATCGCCATGTTGTTTCCTCCGTTCACGCGGTGTTGGTGGAACGACGCTGGCAACGACCTGAGTGGACGAATTGTAGGTCCGTGTCCTCGCGAAAACAAGGAGCGGTAGCGTACAGAGTCAGCAGCAGCGGCTCACGCGAGAGTATCGTTTTTGCAATTGCTCGATATAGAATTCCTCGCGGCTCAGCAAAGACAGCCCGCAAGAATTTCGCGCGTGCGACTGCACGTATCGCTCGTATGCCGCGTCCCCGCACCACTCGCGGATGCCTCGCCAGATTCGACGCGCACCAGCCTTCAAACATGATTGCAATGTCGTACTCACGCTGGGCATTAGTCGCCCTCCAATTCCGCGGTCCATGCGCTCGCAACGTAGGGAGTCTCGTGCAGCAGAGGTTCGCGCCGCTTGCTCAAAAGCGCCGCCCACTGAATCACGGCTTCCACCAATAGAACCAAAATCATCGCCGCGAGAATTGCCGTCACCACTGCGTCGAGCCTCTGGTTAAAAATCAGCCTTTGCGTCTCAACGATTTTCTCAGCGGGAACTTTTCCCGCGGCGATTTGCGCGGCCATCGCGTTGGCCGCGGAAATAAATCCGATGCGTGGATTCGGATGAAAGATTTTTTGCCAGCTTGCGGTCATCGTGATCGTCACGAGCCAGGCCATCGGAGCCAGCGTCACCCAGATCCAGCGGAGCCTTCCCATCTTCAGCAAAATCGTCGTCGCCACAACCAGCGCAACCGCTGCCAGCAGTTGATTCGAAATTCCGAACAGCGGCCAGAGCGAATTTATTCCGCCGAGCGGATCGATCACGCCCTGGTAGAGGAAATATCCCCAGGCACCCACAATCAGCGCGCTCGAAATCAACACTCCGGGCAGCCAACTGGTTCGTCCAAACGGTTTCCACACGCGGCTCCCGAGTTCCTGCACCATAAATCTGCCGACTCGTGTCCCCGCATCCAGCACCGTCAAAATAAACAGCGCCTCAAACATGATCGCGAAGTGATACCAGATGCTGAGCAGTCGTTCGCCGCCAATCGTGCTTGAAAAAATCTGCGCCATGCCCACGGCCAGAGAGGGTGCGCCGCCCGTACGATTCATCAACGTCTGCTCGCCGACCGCGTGAGCCAAACCTGCCATCGTCGCGGCATCTACGGGATAGCCCCAACTCGAAATCGTTGCGGTCGCGACCTGCGGCGTGGCTCCCACCACTCCCGGAGGCGAATTGATTGCAAAATAGACTCCCGGCGGCATCGCGCATGCCGCGACCATGGCCATGATGCCCACGAAAGATTCCAGCAACATGGCTCCATAACCGATGAATCGCGCATGTCCCTCGCGCTGAATCATTTTCGGCGTAGTTCCGCTTGCAATCAGTGAATGAAAGCCACTGATCGCGCCGCACGCAATGGTGATGAAACAAAATGGAAAAATCTTGCCGGCAAAAACAGGCCCTGTTCCATCCACGAACTTCGTCAGTGCGGGCATGTGTACTTCAGGCCGCACGATCAGGATTCCCGCGGCGAGGGAAAAGATTGCCCCGGCCTTGATGAATGCGCTCAAATAATCTCTCGGCGCGAGCAGCAACCAAACCGGCAGCGCTGACGCGGCAAATCCGTACGCCATCAAAGTAAACGCAAGCGCCACGCCACTCAGCGTAAATACGTGCGCCCACGAAGGCGCTTCGGCCACCCACTGTCCCGCAACCACTGCGAACAAGACCAGGGCAACTCCGATGAGCGAAGCTTCAAGCACCCTGCCGGGCCGAAAATATCGCAAATACAGTCCCAACAGCAGTGCAATCGGAATCGTCATGGCCAACGTGAACGTTGCCCAAGGCGAAGACTTCAACGCATTGACGATCACCAGCGCCACTACACCTAGCAAAATCACCATGATCGCCAGCACCGCGAGTTGCGCGATAAAACCGCCGCGTTTGCTTACTTCATCGCGCGCCATTTCGCCCAGCGTTTTTCCGTTGCGGCGAATGGAGCAAAACAAAATGATGAAATCCTGCACGCATCCCGCGAACGCGCAACCTGCAATTAACCATAGCGTTCCTGGCAAATATCCAAATTGCGCGGCGAGCGTCGGTCCTACCAGCGGGCCTGGACCGGCGATTGCTGCAAAGTGATGCCCGAACAGCACCCATTTGTTGGTCGGCACAAAATCGCGGCCGTCATCGAGTCGCTCCGCAGGAGTCGCGCGCGTATCATCCAGAGCCAGCAATTTCGCGGAGATAAACGCCGAATACAGACGATATGCAACCAGGTAGCAACAGATCGCCGCAACCACAAACCAGGTCGCGCTGATTGCTTCACCGCGATATAGCGCTATTTTGCCCAGCGCGATCGCGCCGCCAGTCGCGATCGCAATCCAGACTCCGGCGATGAGCAGTCGTTTCATTTTGCAGCGGCCTTCTGTGATCCGGTCCTCTGATCGGCACTCATCTGAACGAATTGCGCCAAATCCTGTTTGAGTTTTGCCAGCGACGGCTGGTGGACGTACATCATGTGGCCGGCTTCGTAGTATCCGCCGGAAAGATGCCTGCGTAGCGACTCATCGAGGCTCAAATGATCGAACGTATATTCCGCCGCAAAAAACGGCGTTGCTAAATCGTAGTAGCCCTTTCCCACGAACACGCGCAAAAACGGATTGTGGGTCATTGCGTTGCGCAACGTCTCGGCGACATTTACGTACCGATTCTGGTACGACTCGAAGTTCCACGGCTGCACGCGACCGGTCAGGTATTCGTAAAAAAGATCGCTCTCAAACTTCAGATCGCCACGCACGTAATCGTGAAAGGTTGCGGTGTACGGGCCAACAATCGCCGCGAGGCTTGGATCGTAATCGGGCCGCGAGCCTGCCGCATCTTCGTCGATTCCGGTAAAGCGACCGTCGAGTCTTCCCACGGTGCGGCGTTGGTCGCGCAACAGCTCCTTGTCGAAACGCATGATCTCGATGCGCAGGTTGCTGCGCTCGATGTACTCCGCGGAAAGCCCCGTCAGCCGCGAAAGTTTTTGGGCAATCTCCGCGCGGCGCGCGGCCGGCAAACTGTCACCACCCATCAGCGCGTCCGCATATTCATGAGCCGCGAAGTCGCGCGATTCCTGGATGGCTTTCTGTAAATCGGTTTGCAGATCGCCAGGCAATTTTTTGTGATACCAGGCGATCGCGGTGTACGTCGGCAAAAATAAAATATAAGGCAGATCGTTGCCGGTATCGAATTCCGCCGTCTGAAAATTCAGAATCGACGAGATCAAGATAATTCCGTTCAGGTACATGCCATAGCGCTGCTGCAGATAACCGGAAAGTCCCGCGGCACGCGTTGTTCCGTAGCTTTCACCTGCCAGAAATTTCGGCGATGTCCAACGCTTGTTGCGCGTCGCATAGAGCCGGATAAAATCGCCGACCGATTGGATATCCTCTTCAATCCCGTGGAACTGCTTTGGCGCTTCGCCGGGGACCGCGCGGCTGTAGCCCGTGGAAACGGGATCGATAAAAACCAGATCCGTCACGTCAAGTAGCGAATATTCATTGTCGACCAGCTTGTATGGCGGCGGCAGCAGCGCCCCCGCATCGCCCATCTCCACGCGTCGCGGACCAAACGCTCCAAGATGCAGCCAGATGGAAGCGGAACCGGGTCCTCCATTGAACGTGAACGTCACCGGACGTTTGGAGGTGTCACTTACATTGTCCTTGGTGTACGCGACGTAAAACACGCTGGCCTTTGGCGTGCCATCCTCAAGTTTCAGCAAAATCGTTCCGGCAGTAGCGGTGTATTTTATTTCCTGCCCGCTAATCTTGATCGTGTGCTTCGTCTGAACAACTTTTTCCTCAGGCTTTTTCTCGTCTTTGCTCTTTTCGTCGGCTTTATCGCCAGGCTTCTTTTCGGCTTTTTCAGTCGACTTTTCACCGGACTTCTCGCCCGGACTTTGTTGCTGCGCATTCGCAACAAGTGAGAACACCACTATCGCAACTAGAAAAATACAGCCTCGCCTAAATAGATTCATCAGCACTCCCGCTCCAAACGCCCACCACGCAACCGAATTCGCACGCGCGAAATCGTATTCGACCCCACGCTTTCGGTCAATCTATTGCGCAAATTAGGAACCGCCAGAACCTTGTGGCCACGCTCCGAATCCACCCACTGTTGCCCTCTTCAAGCCAATTAACGCCAGAGCTCGGTGCCACAAAGCACGAAATTGGGACGGTCGATTTACACGGATCAATTCGGATGAGCTGGCCGCCGCTACATTTGATACGTAAATGGAAATTCCTTCTTCCTGCCACCGCAGAAGCACATGTGCCAAGTCCTCGCTGGGTTGGCCGGCAATCTCTTGAATCGAGAGAACCCTGCGAATCCCGTGCTCTTTCAAGAACCGTGCGGATGGAAAATCCTGGGGAAAGGTCTTCCAGCGATTGTCGAATGACTCCGCACCGAACGAACCTGCGCGGCCCGTTCTCAAGGCATCGAGCAGAAACACAGGGTTCGCGTTAGCCGAAATTTTGAGTGACGGTAACAGCTCAGCACCGATGCACAGCCAACGGAGTGTCTGACTCATGTCCACAGCGACCGCAACGCGTGTCGCAACTGCGGGTTGTACAACGAAGTTCGCTCGTGAGGTCCCAAGAATGTCCGGTCCGGGCGAACCATCGATCACAGGCACGGGCCGGAATCCACGCAGGGCCAACGCGAGGCTCAAGCGCACCGCTTGATCACCCGGGAGATCCATCACCACGGCCAGATCAGATTCGGGTACGACACCGTGCGCGAGAAAATCGATGCCAGCGAGTTCTCTCTCCAATTCAAGCGGCACGCAAACGATTTGGGCAAAGGGAACCGGAATCGCCCAAGGCGACCAGACCGACTCCGGAGGCGCCCAGCTCAAGTACACTTCTTCTGGATTCACTGGAGCCTCCCTGTAGTCTCACGCCGAACCAGCACGGCGACATCGAAAGCATTGTGGTCGATCAGCGCCGTATGCGCAGCACGGCCGTAGAGGCCAGCCATTCTTCCATTTACGGTAAAAACGCCGATGCATGGAAACACATCGCCGTTCTCAGTCGGAATTGGCACGACCTCAAATCGTTCCTGAGCAATCCACAGATTTTCTCGTTTTCTGGCAGCCCGCAAAATTGCGCGGTGTTGGCTCGCCTCAGTTACACCTCGAATTCCGACATCCTCACCGACACGGCCGAACGCGGGCTTCAACACCCAAGCATCCTGATCCAGGTTTTTGATTTGCGACGGACAAGCCGATTCGGGCAGAAGCTTACGCCACGTAGACAACTCCGTCTTCAATTCGTCCCAGATCAAAGGAAAGCGCTTCGACTGCAAGATTAACGCTCGTCCAGGATTGCTGAGTGCCGTCCGGCTCTCACGAAACCACGGTTCCCAGTCATCTCCGTCGCACATGCTGGGCAGCCATTCCGCTGGAGATAGACGAACGATGACGGCCGGATTGCCAGATGCGAATGCGGTCGCCAGTTTCGCCTCGCCATCGTCCCAAGCTAAGTTTCTTGGGCTAACGAGTTGAGGCCGCATTCCGTGTCGTTCGAGCTCACGGCTCAAATGGACCATGACCTGCCGATCTTCGCTATAAACTGTGGCGTGAACCAGAGCAATCAGACTGTCACGCGGTGCGGCCTCGCAAATTGCTCTTGCGAAAGCTTTCGTGGGACTACAAGGCGCGCTAAAGTCTTCTACCTGATCAGCGAACAATTCGTTCCAACCGGACGCTTCGATGTACCCGCCAGGCACATCCGCATTCACCTCTGAAATCTGCCAACCGTGAGTCGTGTAGTGAAAATCAAACCGCATTACGCGGATATCTTTTTTGCTTAAATCCGGCTCTGCCTTTGCGAGACACTTTCGGATCCGACTGGGAATTGCAAGCCGCGAAAGCAATTCCGGATTTCCCAGAGTTTCGACTTCGGCAGCGAGCGCTTCGCGCGTGAGGCGCTCTGCCAGGTCTGCGAGTTGGTTCGCTGTTTGCGCTTCGAGCAGAAGCGGAAATCGACTGAGCACTGCATGGTCACCGCATTGAGGGTCCCATTTGCAATGATCGAAAATGGCCCTCAATCGCAGCCGGCTCCATTGCTCGTACGAAAGGTTCGGACCTGCCTGAAAAGGGAACGTCATTAGTGGATTGCGATCCATTTCGCGTAGAGTCCGCCTGCCGCGACCATCACCAGCGATGAAAATGTCGAAATCGTCAGACTGGATTGCTTAACAAGCACGCGCTGCAGCAAGGTGCGCTCGAAGAAGGCATACAGACAGGCGAAGATTGCAAGCGGCCAGGAACATCGCACGAAATCTTTCAGCGTGCCGGAAAGTGAAATCCAATCACCGGCAACGCACGCGCTGAGGACGAGTCCGTTTCCGGCAAGCCATCCGCTAATGCGGATTCCGGTGCTGAGGTCTCGTTCGATTGTGATCGTGTCCGCCGCCTCGGAAGCCAGAGCGAATACCGCCCACAGTGCAAGCAGGGTTGCAGTCGCAAGGCTTGCGCAGAAAAGTACAACTTCAAATCCAGGTCCATCTCCAATGTTTGCGCCAGCAGCGCAGAAGGTTGCGCCTATCGTCAAACCGATAACAGCGAACACGGCCGCAGCGTTACCGCGCTCTACCACATCGTCGCGAAGACTGATGCCGAGAAACGCGAATGCACCTTGTGCAAGAGCGATCCAGATCATCGAGAAGACTAGATAAAAACCAACTTCTCCTGAGTCTTCGCGAACGGAAGGCGCGGACCATCTGGTCAGAACAACGTAGACCACTGACGCGCACACAAACATAAACGTCAGCCACAGGACGATCGTCTTTCGGTTTGCCAAAAGAGGTCTTGATGGGAAGAAGAGGGACTTCCAAATTCCGAGCGCTATCAACACAAAAAACAGATGAAATCCGATGCTGAAAATATCCATCTATTCTCGGTTTGTTTGTCTCCGCCGGTTCATACAATCGCTTCGACATGAACCCGCAAAAAAGATTTACGCGTTTATGCGACACATTGCAACAAAAATGCGGGGGGACCAAAAACTTTTTTAGAGCGACACGAACTTCAGGACAGGATAGAGGTCGCGGAAGATTTTGGCCACGTCAGCCGGGTAGGAGGCACGAGTTGCTGCGCTGGGTGAGAGTTTTTTGCGGACGATCCAGGCTTGGAGTTTTGGCCAATCCGCGGCCGTGGGCCAGCCATCGTTCTGTACCCATTCCCCCTTCACTGTTGCGTACCAGTAGCTATCGAATTTTTTGCTCAAGCGCTTTTTCTGCTGTGCGAGCCACTTCGGATTTTCTGCGACTCGCGGCTCCCCGATCAGCGCAATAGAAGACAGTTTCCGTTTAGGTTCCGCGTAAATGCGAAAGCCGGCAGTCACAGTTTCGGCTGAGATTCCCGTATACAGCTGACCGCTCGTCATTTCGCCTGGGAGAGGCACAGAGAACTTCAAATACATTTGTGTGCGGTAAGGCGTTTTGTCTTTTGCGAAACGGATGTCGCGATTGATGCGTGAAAAGTTGGCGCCACGGCGTCCCATCGCATCGAAGCGCGGGTTGAGCTTTAGCACTGCCGGAGACAATTCCTCACATAGGCGGCGAAACGGCAGTACCACCGTTTCCTGATAACGCTCGCGGTTCGCGTCCATCCACACTTTTTTATTGTGGCGGCCGAGTTCGCGAAAGAATTGAAAAATCTCTTTCGTAAAGATGGGTTTTGCGGCGGGCATGCGTTGCTCCATTTAGAGGAGTGCAACAGGATAACGCATTCCCTATTCGCGTCAATTCGACTATGCTTTCCGGCTGCTGCGAAATGCCGGCAGGTGAAGTTTCATTCGTTTTTCACAAAGGACAGGTGGATGCGAACCTCGACTTTCTCGATTCGATTTTTTGCCGTTCTCACATTTTCGGGAGTGCTTGTTTTCCCTGCCCTCGATGGAGTTCGCGCTGACGACCTCAAGCCGCCCTCACAGGCGGGCGCTCCTAGCGAAGAAAACGAGAACGTCGCGGTAAGCGGCGTCAATCAGAAAGAGGCGGCGCGCGGCGTCGATAAGAACGCTGCGGCAAGCAGCGCGGAGAAAAAAGAGCCGTGGAAGCCGGAAGATATCATTTACGCCGAGTCCGTACAGCCCCAAACACGCATTTCTCCTGACGCAAAATGGCTTGTATGGGTGAAGTTCACCGGGGACAAAGATAAGGATGCCCGCGTTTCTAATTTGATTTTGTCCAGCTTGACCGAAAACAAAGAAATTCAACTTACGCGAGGCAGCGACAACAACGGGCAGGCGCAGTGGTCGCCCGACGGACAGCTGGTGGCGTTCACCAGCAACCGGGCGCGGTTTGGCGCAAAACCTGACACGGCTCCGGTACAAATCTGGCTGATCAATCCGCACGGCGGCGAACCGTGGGTGCTTACAGAGCTTGCACGCGCTCCGCGCCGTGTCGATTGGATTGATAAAGACACGATTATTTTCAGCGCGCAGGAAGATCCTGCACTTTACGAACAGGAATTGAAGCGCAAGAAAGATGATTCGGAAGTGGTGAACGATGCGGAACATGAGCCGCCAGTGCGTCTCTACAAAATCAGCGCTAAGGACAAGAAAATCACGCGGCTTACGAACAACACGGACTGGATCGGCAACTGGTCGGTTTCAAAGGATGGAAAGTATGTCGCCGCGGTTCATGAGAAGAGTCTGCATTACACTTTCGATCAAAAAGTTCCGCCGACAACGATTCTGCACAATTTGAGTGATGGAACGGAAAAATTCATTTTTACTGAAGGCCGCGTCTATCCGCGTGGACTTGAATGGTTGCCGGATAGTTCTGGTTTTTATGCGTGGGCGCCGTATTCGACGCACCCGAAATTTCTTACCGCGACGATTGAGCAGCTTTATTTCTATGACATGGCAACTGGCAAAAGCGTGCAGGTGCCGCTTGGTTGGGAGAATGGAATCGGCTCAGATTTGGCGGCGACGCAGGACGGGTTTGTGGTGGGGCTGGCGGCGGGCGCACACTACGAAACGTCGCGCTATCTGCGAACGAAGACGGGAGACACATGGAGCTGGAAGCCCACGGTGCTCGAAGGTGAGCACGCGAACAATATTCAGTTCTTTGAAGTGAGCGCAGACGGCAACACGATGGTGTATTTCCATTCCACGGCAAGCAAGATGCCGCAGATCTATCGCGCACAACTGGATGGAACGAAAATCGTTTCTCCCGTGCAGGTAACGAAACTGAATGAAGGTTTGGTGAAGAATCGCACGTTCGCGAAAACCGAAGTGATTCACTGGAAGGGCGCAAACGACGAAGAGGTGGAGGGGATTCTCTACTACCCGGCGAATTACGAAGCGGGGAAAAAATATCCGTTGATCACGGCCATTCACGGCGGCCCCGCTGGCCATGATGCTGACGCGTGGGAGGACAGCTGGGCTTATCCGAACAATCTACTTACGCAGCGTAGTGCGTTTCTATTGAAGCCGAATTATCACGGCAGCAACAACTACGGATTAAAGTGGGTGGAGTCGATTTGTTGCGGAAAATATTATGACCTGGAAACGCCGGACATCAACGCAGGTGTGGATTATTTGATCGCGAAGGGATTTGTCGATCCTGAGCGCGTGGCGACTCTTGGCTGGTCGAACGGTTCGATTTTGTCGACGAGCCTGATCACGTCGTATCCCGATCGTTACAAAGTGGCGAGCGTTGGAGCGGGCGATGTGGAATGGATCAGCGACTGGGGCAACGTGGTTTTTGGCGATTCCTTCGATTCGTATTATTTCGGCAAATCTCCGATGGAAGATCCCGAACTTTACATTCGCAAATCGCCGTTTTTCAAAATGGACAAAGTGAAAGCGCCGGTGCTAATTTTCCACGGCACGGCGGATACAAATGTTCCGCCGGCACAGAGCTGGTCATTTTTCCGCGCGCTGCAATATTACGGAACGGTTCCAGTGAAATTCGTGGTGTTTCCCGGCGAGCCACACGGTCCACGCAAGCTGACGCACCAGATGCGCAAAGTGGAAGAAGAAGCCGCCTGGTTCGATAAGTATTTCTTCAAGACGGAACCGCCACCCAGCGAAGCCGTGAAAAAAGGCTCGCCGCTGGAGAGCATTCTCCGCAACAAGAATGTTGCCCGAAGCGGTGGAAACTTCGGTTCGAAACTCGACGTAAAGAAGGCTTCCGTCCTTGTCCCTGAAGTCGTCAAGCGGGGCGACCTGGAAATCGGTCGGTTCGAGCTGACTGGATTTCAGTACGCAGAGTTTCGCAAGTCAGTTCGTTTGACATCGACCTATGGAAACCGTCCAATCAATGCCGTCACAGTAGAGGATGCGAAAGTTTACGCAGAGTGGCTGGCGAAACTCACTGGGCAGGTCTGGCGCATTCCGTACGAAGACGAAGTGAAAGAGTTGTACGAGCATCGCGATGGCGAGAACACGCTCGATTATTGGGCGGGGTATGCGCCGAATCCGGAGGATGCGACGCGGTTGCGTGAAAAAGCGAAGGAGCTCGGCGGAAGTGCGCCGCTTCTGAAAGAAGTTGGAAGCTTCCGCGGACAGGGCAAAGATGACGAAGATCCGATCTACGATCTCGGCGGCAACGTAGCTGAGTGGGCGCTGACGCGCGATGGCAAAGGAAAAGTGATCGGCGGCAGCGCAGATTGTCCCGCGGACGTGAAGTCGAATTGCACGCCTGCGCCGGAGTATGTTGGGTTCCGCGTGGTACGGGGTGAGGCGAAGGCGGCGCCGGTCAGCCCGAAATGATTGAACCATGGTGGTAACTCATCGAAGGGCACGATATATCGTGCCCCTAGAGGATCTTAGGATCCAGATTGGCTCTTGCGCGTGCAAAGGGCCGCAGATAGCCTCGATTCATGAGCACATTTACACCTACACCACGGACGCAAGTGAAGCGGTTGCCGAAGCGGGGGGCCTATGACCGCGAAACTGTTTTCAAAATTTTGGATGAGGCGTTTGTCTGCCACGTGGGTTTTGTAGTGGAGGGGCAGCCGTACGTGATCCCGACGAATTACGGGCGCGTGGGTGAGACGTTGTACCTGCACGGGTCCGCCGCAAGCAGAATGCTGCGCACACTGAGCGAAGGAATTCCCGTTTGTGTAACGGCTACCTTGATCGACGGATTGGTGCTGGCGAGGTCGGCGTTTCATCATTCGGTGAACTACCGTTCGGTGGTGATTCTGGGAACGGCGCGGCTGGTGGACGATGCCACGGAAAAAATGGAAGCACTGCGGCTTTTCACCGAGCACATCATGAAGGGGCGCTGGGACCAGATTCGTCAGCCGAATGAGCAGGAGTTGAAAGGAACGACAGTGCTGGCGCTGCCACTAGAGGAAGTGTCGGCGAAGGTGCGCACCGGCGGTCCGGCGGATGACGAAGAAGATTACGGGCTGCCGGTGTGGGCCGGGGTCCTTCCCCTGCCGGTAACGCCTGCGGCACCCATTGCGGACACCCGGCTGAAACCGGGGATTGCGGTACCTGAGAATGTGACGGCTTATTCGCGGAACGGCAGTCCTAAATCATAGGTTATAGCTATCCAGTCGAAGCCAAGAGAAGACAGAAACCGGGCTAAAGCCCGGCACTACATGCGGAATTCTAGAACGTGAATCTCGCTAGATACTGAGTCCACAGAGGGATACCATTTCTGTCATGAAGCTCCTGGCGAGCTGACTTTTTCGATTTGCCGCAAGGATGATAACGATTGCAGCCGGATCAAACGACCTTTGGCCGTGTCTGGCGAAGTGGCTTAAAAGAGCGGAGCTGGCGGTTGACCGCAAAGTTGGGTGGCGAGGCCCGCGGCGTCCCAGTTCTGCCAGGCCTCGACGAAGCGGCCGTCCTTGACCCGAACGATGGAAGTCCCGGTGATGTGAGCAGATTTGCCCGTGGCGGTGTGCTTCACCTCAGAAAACCAGTGGACGCAGGTGAGATCGCCCTCTGCCAAGACCAGAACAGGCGAGATTTTTATTTCAGAGAACTGCGCGCGCAGGCGGTCGTAGAAGTGTTCGAACTCGGCGGGGCCACGAATCACTGTCGCGCCATCGTAGAGCACACCGTCTGGCGCGAAAAGTTGAGCGATGACGTCGCGGTTGCCCCGGTTCCAAATTTCTTCAAACCAGCGGATCGTGAGCCGCTTATTTTGATCGAGGGTGGAGACTGCTGGGGAGGCGGACATGAAGGTACCTCCTAGTGTGTTGAGGCCTGGAGTATACAGGAATGCGGCATGGTTGGGGATGCAGGAACAGGATTGGCTGGAATGGAAGTGAGAAGGCACAGTCGCAGTCGCTGATGCTTGCTTGCTCTCATCGAGAAGAGAACTACTGTGGTGTTGCCGAGATCCCTCCACTGCGCTGCCCGGCGTTCGCACATGCGAACGCAAGGCGCGGCTGGGGCCTTTGTAGGCTCACTTTACTTGGTTTTGGTACCGGAAAAGGCGGAGGCTAAGCCGAGGGCGATGAGGGCGCTGCCGGAGATATTCCGTTGGGCACGACGGAGACGCAAGCTCGAACGAAAACGATCGGCTACGGTGCCGGCAAGCAGGGCCCAGAGCGAATCGCTGCACCAACCCATCAAGGCAAATAGGACTCCCAATTGGAAAATTTGCAGGGTGGGATGTCCAAGGGACGGATCGACGAATTGCGGAAGAAAAGCAAGGAAGAATAGGGCGGTCTTGGGATTAAGCAGATTGACCAGCACGCCTTGAGCGAAAAGGTGTAGAAGCCTGCGGTCGCCATTGGCGGCTTGCAGCAATTCGGAATCGTCGCGGCGTAACGTGCGAATGCCGAGATAGACCAAGTATGCGGCGCCCAAATACTTCACAAATTGGAATGCGAGCGCGGACGAGGCCAGTAGAGCAGAGAGTCCGAGCGTGGCTGCCACAACGTGGAAGAGCGTGCCGACAACGATGCCCATGACTGAGACGAGTCCTGCGGCTCGTCCGTGGCCAATGCTCCGGCTCACCACGTAAGTTACCGCAGGGCCTGGAATCACGAGAAGGACCGCGGCACCGGTGACAAATAACAACAGAGAAGAATGGCTGATGAGCATGAGAGAGCCCTCGTATTTGACTCAGGAAGAAGAAGGCACGATCGTTCTCAGTAGCGGGCTCCAAGTAGGGCCCGCACCCGTAGCCCCTACGGGAGAAAGAATTAGTGGCAGCCGCAACCGCCGCCGCAACAGCTTCCGCCGCCTGAGGAGCCGGGGGAGGATTTTGGGGAGCCGGAAATCGCGGAACTAAAAACGGAAAGCTGGATGCTGGCCTTATTGCTGGAACAGTTGGGACAGGAGATTTCCTGCTGGCGATTGATGACGATTTTTTCGAATTGGGATTTACAGTCGTCGCAGATGTATTCGTAGATGGGCATGCGCGTTTCCTTTATGTGAATTTTAATTATAGCAATTTTCATTCGTCAGCGTGATCGTTCAAGTGCATTCCAAGTGGACCTCTCGGAGAGGCTCCCAAAGAAGACCCACCCTCCAAAACCGAGTGGGCACGCAAAACCAAGAACCGGCAACGGTCATCAGGTGAAGTAGACGCCGCCGTTGGGGTTGATGGTTTGGCCGGTGATGAAACTGCTTTGGGAGAGGAGGACGGCGATACGCGCGACTTCATCGACGGAGCCGTAAGAGCCTACGGGAAGGCGGTCGGGAGTAAGAGCAGGCAAGCCCGCGATCATGTCGGTTTCGATCAGAGCAGGGGCAATCGCGTTGACGGTGATTCCCTCTTTGGCGAGGAAATAAGCATAAGAGCGGGTGAGGCCGAGGATTCCTGCTTTGGACGCGGAGTAGTGCGGGCCGACGATGCCGCCGTACTGCGCTGCCACGGAAGAGAGATTGATGATGCGGCCCCAACGTTTGGTACGCATGGCAGGAAGAGCGCGCTGGGTGACGAGAAAGACGGAAGTTAAATTGACGCGGATGGTTTCGTGCCAATTGGCTTCGGTGACTTGCGATGGAGAGAGCGCGCTGGCGATGCCGGCGTTGTTGACGAGAATGTTGACAGTTCCGAGATTGTCTTCGATTTCGGTGAAGAGGCGATCGACTTGAGCGGATTCGGAGACATCAGCCTGGACAGTGATGCAGCGGCGGCCTAATTTTTTGATTTCGTCGGAGACGGATTCGGCGGCTTCGGCTTGCTTATGATAGTTCACCGCGATGTCGGCGCCTTCTTTAGCTAGAGCGAGGGCGATGGACTTGCCGATGCCGCGGCTGGCGCCGGTGATGAGCGCGATCTTGTCTTGTAGGGAAGGCACGTTGGATTCTCCAAGGAGAGTATAGAGCGGGTAAACGAAGGATCCGGCCGCAGACGATTGGAGAAAACCCCACCCTTAAAAACGAAGGATGCGGCACCCGACGCTCAGTCCAGCATCACCAGAAATTTTACAGCCAGGCAGCTGCCGAACATGCGCGGCGTACAAAAGAGGGGCACGATAGATCGTGCCCCTAGAGGAAATAGATTGAAACAGTTGCGCGAAATTAGTCGCCGGCTACTGGTTCGGCTTCCTGTTGGGGAGCCGGGGCGATGTTGACTGGCTTGTTGGCGTTGGCGAAGTTGGCCGGTGTGGCTTGCTTGATGTCGGTTAGCGAGCCGATCTGGACGACGGTCGGCTGCGGCTTTTTGAGGACGAGTTCTTCGTAGATGGCCCGAACTTTGGCTTGTTCTTCGTAGGCCTTTTTGCGGCGCGCGCGATCTTCTTCTGCTGCGGTGAGAGGAACGTCGTGCTCGAGGTGACGAACGCGAGCGGCGTCGTTGGCGTCAATGACCAGCGAGTGCTCGAAACTCTGGAGATTGACGGCCTTGCCCTTGGCGTAGATTTCGTGTTTGCCGTGATTCTTGTACCACTCGGCGACAGTCGCATTCTTGTGCATATTTTCAATGATTTGGCGCCAGCCTACGCCCGTGTTGTAAGCGCAGAAGCTGATTTCGCCCTGCTGCGTGGCGTACGGAATGATGCACATCTCGGTGCGGCGGAAATCGTAGTTAAAAAGATCCTGGAACCACATGCCGGCGATGAAGAGGAAATTCCACGGGTCAGTCTGGCGGCGCTTCATGGCGTCTTGATAAGTGCGCTCGGGTGAAGTGCGGCCGTACTTGGTGGTGGATTTCTTGGTGAGCGCCCAGGTCTTGTCAAACTTTTTGAAGAGATCGTAGAGCTTGAGGCCCTTGGGTCCCTGGAACGGCTGATAGTTCTTCAAGAGCGCCATGGCCATCATGAAGTTGGAGAAAATCTTGCCGCGAGCCGCGTCAGTGATGGCGGTGACGTCTGCCGTAAGCTGAGTGGCGTTGAGGAAGCGCGGTACGGGCGCCCATTCCTTGGTTTCCTTGTTGATCATGAGCGCGGTGCCGACACCGCAATTGGGGTGGCAGCCGCAGGAGAGCGAACCCCACTGGGATTCGTTACCCTTGACCATGTCCGCAAAGCCCGCAAACGTCGAAATGAATGAGATGGGAAACCAATCGCGCGTCGGTTCGACTTTGCCGACCTGATTGCTGACGTCCTTCGCAAGGTGCGAAAGGGTGTAGCGCTGGCGGAGGCGGCGTTCCGGCGTGATGTCTTCGTCGCGACCGGTGAAGGAAACTGGCTGGAAGCTGACGAAAGAAATTTTCTTGGGATTTTCCATCGCGAACTTTACGACGGTGCCAACCTGATCGTTGTTCACATTGTTGACGATGGTGACGACGAGCACGATTTCGATGCCAGCCTCATGCATGTTTTCAATGGCGCGAAGTTTGACGTCAAACAGGTTGCCGATCTGGCGGTGGCCATTGGCGTCATTGCCGATGCCGTCAAATTGCAGATAGGCGTAACGCATGCCCGCTTCGAACGCCTTCTTGCAGAATTCCTTGCTCTTGGCGAATTCGATGCCGTTGGTCGCGGCCTGAACCGAGTTGTAGCCGATCTTGCGGGCGTAAGCGACGGCTTCGAGGAAGTTCGGGCTCATGGTGGGCTCGCCGCCGGAGAACTGCACAGACATCTGGCGACGAGGCTTGATCTTGAGCGCATTATCAAGAATTTCCTTGATTTCATCCCAGCCGAGTTCGTGGACATAGCCAACCTGGTTGGCGTCCATGAAGCAGGGATCGCACATCATGTTGCAGCGGTTGGTGAGATCCACTGTGAGAACCGACCCACGGCCATAGAGAACGGTGGATGAGCCGTGCTTGTGAAGATCCTCGTCGTTGTGCGCGGGAATATCGCGCCCGGGGTACTGCTTTTCGATCCAGCTTAGCCATTTGGAATCGACGGCCATCATGTCTTCGTAGTGACCGTGAAGCGGGCAATCTTTGACCATCCAGACCTGACCATCGCGCTCGATAATTTGAGCCTTAATTTCGCCGACCTTTTCGTGCATGAGGTCGCGCCAATCCTTTTTGCCGGCGATGATGGCTTCGCGGGCTTCTTTTACGCAGCCGGGACAGAGGGAATCGGTCTGGCGCGGGAAGCGGGATTGCGCTTGTTGAAATACTGAATCGTGTTGAAGGTAACCGCTGCGGATTTGCAAATGATCCAATCGAGCGACCTTGCTATCTGCGTGCCTACTGAGTTCGGCATAAACCTCCACCCTCACTTTCGATAATGCGAAACCCCTAAAAGGGGCCGCAATAACCCTGACGCCCAAACAATTATTTGATGTGAACCGGCCTCTTTGAACTGCCCCCTAGAGGCCATTTTTACCGTAACACATTTACCCCGGTGGGTAGCGTTACGGGCCTAAGTCTTTCGGCACGAGTAGTTTGCCGAAGGCAAGGATCCGAAGCTAGGAAGTTGCGTTGAATGGTGAAAAACAGGGGTTGAATGGGGAAATAGAGGATTGATTGGGATGGAGCGGTCCCGAAATGAGGGGTAACGAATAGGGCGCAAAAGGATCAGAGTTTCCCGTTTTGGGCAATCCGTGGGATTCCGTGCAAGGCTGTTATTCGTTGAGATTGGGACGGAGCACGGCGATGGCGAAATGACAAAAGTACGCAGAGCCTTCGTCAAGTTGCAGCCAGCGTACAACGCAATGATCGCTAAGGTACTTCGTCACGCGAGTTTCGGGAATGCCGAGGTGGTCTGCAAGAAGGGACTTTAGGTTGGTGTTGCCTCGGCGGCTCAGGCCAGAACGGGCGAGGCTGCCGATAGCGATGCGGAGCGTGTCACAAGCCTCGACGTAGTAATACGTTGTCATGTCGTCGTCAGTGAGCACGAAAACGCCGGGACCAGCGGGGGCATGGGCGGATTCATCGAGTTTGGCGGGCGGACACGTGAGCAGGCGACGAAGCTGCATTTCGAGGAGCGAAAGCCGCGAGGCAAGACCCGGGTCACCGAAGCGGCCCTTGATGGCAGGGGCACCGGGGTCGGGAACTTGTTCCACAGGAATGCGGGGAATGGCGCGGCTGTCAACCGTGCGCGGCGGAAGTATTTCAGCAGGTTCAGGAGATGGCTCAACGACACGGGCGATCGCCGGCGCGCGGGAAGAAGTGCGGGCGGTTTCGCCGGGAGAAGTCTTACGGCGATTGCGGCCGCCACGGCGACCGCGACGGCGATGTTTTTTGTCTGCTCCAGTTTCAGATTCAACAGGCTGTTCGGAGGAAGATGGACTTTCCTCAGCGGGCGCGGTCAGGGATTCGAACGCGGTTGCAGTCTGTTCAAACGGAACAGTGGGATCGGGGATGGTGACAGCAGCCGGAGGGGACGCTGGCTCTTCGCTGGACGCAGATGCAGTCTCGGGCGCGGGATCGTTGTCGGGCGGTAAATCGCCGCCGAGCCGGACGACCGCATCACGGGCCTTCGTCTTCCAATCACCGCGGCGAAACTTGGTGGCCGCCGCTAGATACCACTGGAGAGCTTGCGCGGGATCTTTCGCGATTTCGAAATGACGGCCGAGCTCGAACGCGACCATTGCGTCATTGGTCTTTTCGTAAAGCAAAGTGAGCTGACCACCAGGGTCTCTGCTGCCGCGCGCGCGCCGAATCCGGGCCGTGATTTGTTTCCAGTCCGCCATTTGTGGATGCATTGTAGCAGCGAGAGGCGCTGCGCGGCCAGCACGCGAAAATGCAGTGAATCCAAAATACCGCAGAACGGTATGCGAATAGCGATTGACGCTCGCGAAGTCGCTGGGTATTCTCTTTACAGCCCTCCGGGAGGCAACAATGTTTCGCCCAAGAGCGATACTTGTGGTCGTGATCTCGTATGCTCTATGCCTGATGCCGGTGAATGGTTCAACGCCAGCGGCGATTGGTACAATCACATCAGCAACCAGCGCGCGTGTTGGCGCGGCGTCGGCGTCCTCAGGATCCACGGTTTTTGGCGGAGATCATCTCAGCACCGAAAAGTTGGGGAGCATTCAAGTGCGGGCAGGCGCCGCGCGTTTGCGGCTGTCTGGCGCGAGCTCAGCTTCGATGGGTGAGAGTGACGCGGCGCCTTCAGCAAGACTGCTGAGCGGGACGGCTGTATTCTCCACGGCGAACGCCAAAGCGTTTGTGCTGCATGCATCGAAGGCGGCGATCCGGCCAGAGAGCGACCAGCCAACCGTCGCCCAGGTTACCTACATCAGCGACAAGGAATTGCAGGTAAGGAGCACGCGCGGGTCACTGGCAATTACAGTGGAAGGCGAAACGCAGATCGTGCCGGAGGCAACAGCGTACCGCGTGATTCTGGATCCCGATTCCTATTATGAGGCGGAAAGCGCGCAGGGCCCGCGGGGAGCGGGGTCGCGGCAAGGCGGTCCGCCGCGCAAAGCGGGGCGCAGCCGTTTCCTGCTGATCGCAATTGTCTTGACGAGCGTGGCCACAGGCGTGGCTTTGTACGAAGCACTGCAGAGTCCTGATAAGCCACAGTAGTCAATCATTTTCAGTTTTTCCACCTGCAGTCATCCTTCGAATAAAACTTACGCGGTGCCGTTAGAGCGAGGCTATCACTTCGATTTCGACGAGTGCGTCTTTCGGAAGACGCGCGACTTGAACCGTGGAACGAGCGGGCGACGCGGCCGTAAAGAATCGTCCATAGACCTCATTCATCGCAGCGAAGTCGTTCATGTCCTTTAGAAACACGGTCGTTTTAACGACGTGGTGCAGGTTCGCGCCGCTCGCCTCCAGAATTCCTTTCAAGTTTTCCAGCGCGCGTTCGGTCTGCTGCCGAATATCGCCGGGAACGAACTCGTTCGACCTGGGATCAATCGCGACCTGGCCCGAAACGAACAGAAAGCCGTTGGATTTCACCGCTTGAGAGTAAGGTCCGATAGGCCTGGGACCTTTGTCGGTAAGTACAATGTCCTTCACGGTGTCGCCTCCTGAGCGAGAGAGTCCTGCCGAGCTGTCGACTGGGAATACATTGCACGAAAATCTTCAGGGACACCAGGCCGCTTGATCCATTCACGAACAAACGGCCCGACGCTTTGATGAGATTCTTCTTCAAGCGCAGATATCAGATCGGTGATGTCGAAGCCTCGAGACTGGCGTGCATAGAGCATGTGCTGCATGGCTTTCTGAAATTTCTCGGGACCAACGCGATCGCGCAAAGCGTAAAACAGAAGCAGGCTTTTGGCCCGCGAAACGGCGGGATCGCCATTCGATTCGCGCGAAGCGCCAGCGGGAATCTGCGCGAGCGCGCGTTGAATAATCTCCGAGCGAACTTGTGTGCCCGACGAAACCTCCCGCGCAAGAGCCGCCGCGAAAGACGGTAGCGCGGACATGGGCGGTTGTTGTTCGTAAAACCCAGGGTTTTGGCCGTAGCCGAGCCAGCCCGCCGCGAGAGCAGGACCCGCCAAGGATTCGCGCTGGCCTTGCGGGACGCGGGGATCGATCGCGACGGTGTCGCGCGAAATCATTTCTGCGGAACCCTCCGTTGCGGAACCATAAAGAAGCGAGGAATAGAGCGAGCTACGTTGCAAAAAACAACCTGCCGCGGCGGGACACTCAACGATCCAAAGCGGAGATTTGGATTTACCGCGCGATCCGAATAACGAGTCATACGTTGCCAAAGTTTTCGAAAGCGACTCGCCGGCGCGCTGCAAGTCTTGAGAATTTACTTCAGCGCGGCTCCAGATGACAACGTGTTGATTCTCTGCCAGCTGCTGACGCGTCTCGCGATAGCGGCCCGCGACTACGAAGGGATTGAAGTCCTGCGCAGTTTGCTCAAATCTGAATTCCATTTCGACGTTGGTCGCAGAATGTTTTTTCTTGACACCACTCGCGTGGACGAGAAAGCCCTGTGGCACTCGTACGACCAGGTCCCATTTCTGGGGCGGCACGCCTCCAAAGCCGAAAACACCCCGAGCCTGGGGAAGCGCGGGCGTCCAACTTTCGGCAGGCAAGTCAAAGGCATCAGCGGAAAATGCGATCGCGCGTTGCTCCGCAGAATTAGAGCGAATGTCATACGCAAACCGGATGATGTGCCTGGAATGAATGGCCCAGGGCTCGGGAAAACGAAGAAGCGTGTCGCGCGGATTGTCCTCGGACGGAGTTTGAGGAATCGAGGCGCCGTCCCAAAGCACCGTCAACTCAGCCGGGTTAAAGCGGCGTCCGGGAAGACGGACGTCCAGGGAATCGAGCACCTGATTGCCGGTATTTTTCAGATGATATTCGGCAATGACGCGGATGCGAGGCTCAGCCTGCGAAACGAAGGAGACCTGAACTTGCTGTTTTTCAACGACGTATCCAGGGCCCAGCGAAGTGGCGCAGGAAGAGGACCAGCAAGCCACACCCAGGAGAAACAAGACGAAAAGCGATGAAGATTTAGTGGAGCGCGCCACGACCTGTTGATTGTAACGGCGAGAGGCCGAGGGGCAAAGCCAAGGTTCGAAACAGGGAGATAAACGATGGAGCCACAGGCGATCTCAGCGTCGACGGCCGCGAGTGCGAACAAAACCAGTACCGCTGTGGGCGAGCGCTTTTTCGCGCGCGGAAGCTTCGGCATCGGCCTGAGCGTCAGTCATCCCGCTTTGAATGCGCGCGACAATCTCTTTTTCGGAAAGCTGTGTATTTTTGAGGCGGCCGATTTCCGCGCTGGAGAGTGTTGGCAATCCCTTCATGTGGCGCTGCAAAAGCATTTCAACGGTGGGATCGGAAAGCCCGATCAAACGAAGCATGACAGCGTTGCCGCTAAGCGCATCGAGCTGGTCGGAATTGGCTATGGCAAGGATCTGTTCGTCGCCGAAACCCGCGCCATTGAGGTTCTTTGCAGCCGCGGCGCTCGTAAAGGGGTGCTTATGTACATGTGCAGCGGAAACCAGCGCCACACACATATCGTCGCTGACGCCGGAATTTTTGAGCGCAACCAGCTGAGCAACTTCGGCATCGCTGACGTTCAGTTTCTTCAGATCTTCCAGGCTGCTGGACCACATGCCAGCTTTGTCCAAAGTCCGGTAGTCAGTCAGCGGATGCGAGTTGCAGCCCACCAGAAGCACAGGCAACAAAAGGAACAATGCGAGGGATGACGATTTCCTCATGCCTCCAGTGTATAGGTCAGGGCCGCATCGTCCGCGGCGTGTGCTTTCGCAGATACCCGGCTGAAAGGACAGGGTGAGTTTTAATCGCCCGCGGGCGCGTAAACCCGCTCGACGCCGTGGACGCCCGAAATTTTGCGGATATTTGCGAGAATACTTTCCAGCTGCCGGCGGTCCGCAATTTCGAGGCTGGCTTCGATACGCGCGTTCAGGCGGTCCGGACGGCTTTCGAGATTGCGGATGTTGGATCCTGCGCCGCTGATGACGGCTGTGATTTCGGCAAGCAGGCCAGCGCGATCCTTGGCGCGAATGGTAAGCTGCACCGGAAAAGTCGCAGCGCTTTTGCCACCCCATTCGACGGCAATGCGGCGTTCGGCCTGGTACATCAAATTCTGCACATTAGGACAAGTGCGCGTGTGAACGGCAACGCCACGCCCGCGAGTGATGTACCCGACAATTTCATCGCCAGGAATTGGATTGCAACATTTGGCGCGAAAAACGAGCAAATCATCGTGACCTTTGACGACCAGCGGCGCTTCACCGATTCCCAGCATGCGCTTGACGGTCTTGACGAGTGTGGGCTTTGTGTCGTCCACCTCGGATTGCGAGGGTCGCGCCGATTCGCCCAAAACTTTCACAAGAACCTGTCGTGCGGAATATTTTCCGAATCCTACGGCGGCGAACAGATCCTCGATCTTCGACAGACCGTAGTCCGAAGCGGCTTTCTGCAAGTCGGCCTCATCGATTTTTTTCAGGCTGCGGCCGAACGCGCGCGATTCTTTTTCGAGCAGGCGGCGGCCCATGTCCGTAGCTTCTTCGCGCTCGTGAAGATTGATCCAATGGCGGATTTTACTTTTGGCGTGCGACGACTTTACGAAGCTGAGCCAATCGCGGCTCGGGCTGTGCCCTTTTTGCGTAAGTATTTCAACCACGTCGCCGCTTGAAATTTCGTGACGAAGGGCGACCATCTGGCCGTTCACCTTTGCACCGACGCACTGGTGCCCGACTTCCGTGTGGACGGCATAAGCGAAATCCACGGGAGTTGCGCCGGCGGGAAGTTCAAGAACGCGGCCTTTTGGCGTGAAGGCATAGACCTCGTTCGGCGCGAGATCGACTTTCAGCGTGGTGAGGAATTCCCCAGGCTCCTGAAGTTCCTGCGACCACTCAATCAACTGGCGCATCCAGATGATGCGCTGGTCGTCATCATTGGAAGGCTTGCCGTCCTTGTACTTCCAATGAGCGGCCACGCCCTCCTCCGCAATGCGATGCATGTCCTGCGTGCGGATTTGCACTTCAAACGGCTGGCCCGAGTGGATGACGGTGGTGTGCAGCGACTGATAAAGATTCGGCCTCGGCATGGCGATATAGTCCTTGAAGCGGCCGGGAACCGGACGCCAGATGTGATGCACAACACCCAGCGCGGCATAGCAATTTCTTTCGGAGTCCGTGATCACGCGAACTGCAAGCAAATCGTAGACCTGCTCAAGGCCGCGCTGTTGGCGTTCAAGCTTGCGATGCAGCGAACAAAGACTTTTGACTCGCGCTTCGAGCTCTGCAGGAATGCTGTTCTCCACAAGCCTCGAGCGAATCTCCGCCTGAACTTCCTCGAGGAACTTCTGATGGAGGGGCTGCTTTTCGCTGACTTCCTTCTGCAGCGCCAAAAAGGAATCGGGCTCGAGAACGCGGAAGGACAGATCCTCCAACTCATTGCGGATATTGCCCATGCCAAGGCGGTGCGCGATGGGGGCGTAAATTTCCAAAGTTTCCCGCGCGATGCGCTGCTGCTTGGACGGCTCCAGATACTGGATCGTGCGCATGTTATGAAGACGGTCGGCAAGTTTTACGACCACCACCCGAACGTCATTGACCATCGCAAGAACCATCTTGCGTACGTTTTCCGCCTGACGCGCTTCGGGAGCCAGCATATTCAAGCGGCTGATTTTTGTGACGCCTTCGACAAGCCGGGCTGTTTCGTCCCCAAAGCGCTCCTGAATGCGCGCCACGGGAAATTCCGTGTCTTCGATTACGTCGTGCAGGAGCGCAGCGGAAAGAGTGGTCGAGTCCATGCGCATGTCCGCCAGGATGTGGGCCACTTCGAGCAGATGCGAGAGATAGGGGTCGCCGGAACGGCGCAGCTGGTCGCGATGACGTTCAGCCGCTATCTCGTAGGCGCGGCGGACAAGCCAGGGATCGTCCGAAGGACGGTTTTTCTTGAGCTTGTCCAGAAGCTCGTCCAGGCGAGCGTCCAGCAGGCGCTCGGTGCGATCGCGGTTGAAGTGGAGCGGCAGATTGGCCGACCCGGACATCTTCTTATGTTACGCCTGAAAAAGCGGAAGGGCGAGCGTGGAGACGGCAGCAGCAAAAAAGGCGGGGCATCGCTTGATGCCCCGGGCTAAATCGATTTATTACTCGAGATTTTGCACGCGTCAGGTCGACGGCGTGGGTTGCGAAGCGCGCTTCTGCTTCACTTCCTTTACGCGGTCCACCAGGTCGTCGGCCTGTTTCAACAAGGCTGCGCGCTCGTCGGCGCTTGCCACCGTGTCCGCTTTCCGGCGATAGAGCAGGTTGAGGTAGGCCATGGCGTCGTCATAGTCAGGGCGAATCGAGATAGCCTTCTGAAGATCGGAAATACCTTCGTCGATCAACGGGCCATACTTCGCAAGGTAGTCGCCGCGAATGGCCGGAGGAAGAGGTTCGGTATCCCGGACCTGCTTACGAATATTTTTCTCGTTGTATTCCTTGCGCATTTCGCTGTTGGCACGGAAAGCCAGCGTCCAGTCGATGACTCCGATCCAGTAATAGGGTTCAGGATCTTCCGGCTTCAATTGAATGTGCTTCTGGTGATAGGTCTTGGACTCTTCGAAAAGTTTGGGATCATAGGGCGTGCCGGCCATCTGGAAGAGGATGGAGCCGATTCCGTCGATGGCGCTGAGGTTATCCGGATTGGTCGCGAGGATATCCTTGAATTCCTGAATGGCCTGCCTGCCAATGTTCTTATTTTGTTCAGACGGAGCTCCGGGAATGTACTGGCTGGCATAGGCAGTGGCGAGATAGAGGCGCGCATTAAGAAGTGAAGGATCAAGGTCTTTGGCTTGCTTGAAGTCTTCCACGGCAGCGTCGTACTGGCCGTTCTTAAAAGCCGCGACGCCTTTGTTGAGAAGGTCGCGAGCTTTCAGTTTGTTGCAGCCGGAAAATCCGGCAACCACAACCAACACCGCCAGGACGGCAGCGGCCCGGCGGAACCAAGATGCGGACTGCGAAGCGTCCGTGCGTGCAAGCGATGCATGAGTCATCGAAGCGTCCATCCCTACGATGCGCGGTCCCGAATCGGCCACGCGATGAATTCAGATCCGCCCTGCGCGGGCTATTCCATCACAATCAGCGATTTTGTTCCAGCCCCGGAGTCAACAAGCCGACAGAAATTCCCGAACCATGCAAAACGTCAACGACCCGAGCGACGAGAGCGAACTCTACAGGAGCCTCGCCACGAATGAAAGCAACTTTATGGGCGCGCTCTTTGTAGATTGCTTCCATCCGGTCCGCCAGGTGATCCCAACTTATTGGTTCCTGATTGATCCGGAGATCGCCGTTGGACTGCACCTGAACAACGATGACAGTTTCCGGACTGGCGGGCCCCTCGATTGCCGGCTGAGGCACCATGGCATCAAGGCCCTTCTGCTGATGAGGCGCGCTCATAAAAATCACGAGCAAAACCAGCAGAATGTCAATCAACGGAACGACATTTAATTCGGTGTACGTTCCGCGGTTCAATCCACCAACTTCGATTCCCATCATCCACCTCGCAAAAGAATTGACCCGGCGAGGAGGACTCTCACAACCCTGCGAAAAAAATCGAGTATCCGCGAACTTCCCAGAACCTATTGCCCCGCTTCCAGCTTCGCGGTGATTAGACCGACCTTGTCGATTCCAGCGGCGCGCATGATATCAATCGCGCGCGCGACTTCTTCAAACAGGACTTCGTTGTCGCCCTTTACGAAAGCGACCTTCTCTGCGCGCTCCTTGAAAATTTGTTCCATGCGCGGGCCAAGGCGATCCCAGGTGGAATCTTCATTGTTGATTTTAACTTTGCTGTCTTTGGTGATCTGCACAACGACGGTCTTATTCTCAAGGTCCTGATTCTGCTGTTGATTCGGATTGGGCTGTGGAACCAGTGTGTCGAGGCCCTTGGGAGTCAGCGGCGTGATCACCATAAAAATGATCAAAAGCACCAGCAAAATGTCGATCAGCGGAACGACGTTCATTTCCGCCATCGTACCGCCCTTACTTTCACCTACTTGCATTCCCATTGCGAGTCTCCTGTCGGCTCATCCCTGCGAAGGACGGGAGCCATTTGACCGCGCTGGGTGGGAGCCAGCGCGGCATCGGAACTTGTTCGTCAACTGCCCTTACTACGACCCTACTACGAATGGTGCAACCAAGTACTCGTAAACCTCAGTCGCCGGTCGGCGGCGGAGGTGGTGGTTGTCCTGCTCTCTCGTTACGCTCGGTCAAAAGGCCGAGTTGGTCCACACCCGCCGATCGTATCTCATCGACGACGGCAACCACGTCGCCGTACTTGGCACGCGCGTCGCTTTTGAGATAAACGACCTTGTCGACTCTGTTGGAGATGCGGTCCTTGACTTGACCTGACAGGTCGGCCTTCTGAACCTGGGTGTTTCCTATGAAGATGTTGCCATCCCTGGTGACAGCGACGACGACTGCGTCTTCTTTATCGGCGTCCTGCATGTCTCTGGCGGTGTTCGTGCGCGCCATGTCCACGGGCTTATTTTTTTGCAACATGGGAGTCACGACCATGAAGATGATCAGCAGGACGAGCATGATGTCCGCCATCGGAATGACGTTTGGCGAAGACATCTGGCTACCCACCTGCGGCTTATAGCGGCCGCCACTCCTTTGGTCTGTACCGGCCATTTCAGGCTCCTTTACTTCTTGGCGCCACGACGAAGGATGAAGTAATTGATGAGCTCCATCGAGGAGTTGTCCATCTCGACGTCAAACGCTTCAACCTTGTTGGTGAAATAGTTGTAGGCCCACACGGCGGGCACGGCGACAATCAAGCCAAATGCGGTGGTGACCAGCGCTTCAGCGATACCGCCGGCGACCGCCGACAGACCGGTAGCGTGGCTCTGCTCGATGCCTTTAAACGCGTTTAAAATGCCGACCACGGTGCCGAATAGTCCAACGAACGGGGCGGTCGAGCCGATCGTGGCGAGAGCCGAGAGGCCACGCTTCATTTCCGCGTGAACGATAGCGACCGAGCGCTCGAGGCCGCGCTTGGCAGCTTCGACGACGTCGGCATCAGAGACTTGCTGCGAAGCGGACTGAAATTCGGAGAGGCCCGTCGCAACCACTTTGGCGATGTGGCTCTTCTTGTTGCGCTCCGCGATAGCGATAGCTTCGTCGAGCTTGCCATCCTTCAGCGCGCCCGCAACCTGCTGAACAAAGATGCGCGACTGCTTGCGCGCGGCGCTGTACATCAGCGCGCGATCAATCATCACGCCGAACGAATAAACGGAAAGTACGAATAGAGTGACAACTACTGCGCGAGGAAGAAAGCTCATCTGAGACCACATGGTCCTCAGATCCCAGCTTGAGCCGGTGGTCTGGAGGAACATGGCGGCGTAAACGTACAAAGTGGCTACCATTCGTTTTGCTCCTGTAGGCGGGCCGCTAAGCAACCGCGCCTTTATAAGTTCCGCGTGATTTGCAGCGCTGTTCACGCCGCTCTTCAACGAGTTACTGCCGAATCCGTGCTACTCGAAGCGTTTCGCATGTCCCACGACCCGCGAAACGATCCGTTTGTACTACTGGTTCAAAGAGAAAATCACATCGATCGTCGTGTCAACTTCAACCGGTTCACCGTTCAGAGTAGTTGGACGGTATCTCCACTGGCGCACAGCGTCGAGCGCTGCTTGTACCAACAGTGGATGTCCTGACATGACCTCAAGTGACTCCACACTTCCTGACTTGGAGATGATCGCGTGGAGGCGCACTGTACCTGAGATGCGCGTCTGGCGCGCCAACGGTGGATAGTTCGGCTGAACGCGGTTGACGAGCGAAGCAGCGGTGACAGCTCCGCCTTGACGAATTCGAGTCTGCGCCGGCTTCGGTGGGGGAGGCGCACCGCCAACTCCACCGATGACGCCGCCGATCACGCCGCCCATCTGGCCGCCAGGAACACCACCTGGCACGCCGCCAGTGGCTCCCATGACGTCCGGTTCGGCGTCTTCCTTAATAATCTTGATCTCTTTGGGGATGACTTTGGGCGCGACGAGCTTTCCTGCGTCCATCAAGTGTACTTGCGGTTTTACGTGCACCACGGGCGCCGCGGCGGGCGGCGGAGGTGGTGGCGGTGGCGGTGGCGGCGCGATCAGCAGCGTCGCAAGGCTCGCCTTCGGCAGCGCTTCCGTGTAGATCAACGGAATCAGAATGAGTACAGCAAGAAAGGTCGCCTGCAAGACCATGGACATTACCACTGTCCACGGCTTGTTGGTCTTTTTGGATTTCGGACTGGAAACAACCATTTCTTCAAACATGGTCCCTACCTCCTCCCGGCGGGAGCAAGGCGCCCTGCGGCGGCCTCACTGCTCCGGGTTTTGTTGCCGGCTGCGGGTCCGGTCCCTGCTGCCGCTCCCTGGCCTTTCCAACGATGCCACCAGACCACGAGCGGAGCAGCAATGCCAAAACTGGAGTACGTTCCTACCACAATCCCCACCACCAGGGCAAAGGAGAATGCGCGAAGCACCTGGCCGCCCATCAGGAAAAGCACGAGCACGGTGAGAAAAGTCAGACCGCTGGTAAGTATCGTCCGCGACAACGTCTGATTGATGGATTTGTTTACCACCGCGGCAAAATCTTCTTTGCGCAGCAGACGATTGTTTTCGCGGATGCGGTCGAAAATGACGATGGTGTCGTTCATCGAATAGCCAACCAGCGTAAGCAATGCAGCAATCACAGTGAGCGAAATCTCATAATGCAGCAGAGAGAAAAATCCCAGTGTGATCAGAACGTCGTGGAATACTGCCAGGACGGCGGCTGCCCCGAAAACCCACTCGAATCTGAAGGCAATATATACCAGCATGCCTGCCAAAGCATAGAGGGTAACGAAAACGGCCTGGCGGCGAAGCTCGGCGCCAACTTTTGCGCCCACGATTTCAGCATTGCGGATTGCGAATGGCCCCAGTGCGTAGCCATCTTTCAGTGACGAGAGGACTGCCGGAGTAACTCCGGCGACTTTTCCAAGATCATCAAAATTTGTTACCAGGCCATTCAGCGTTCTGTCGCGGTAGTCCAAAATCTGTCTTGCGAGCTGCGGATACCTTTCTCCCGCCGCCGCGGAGAGATTCAACGGATCTTTTTGAGTGAGATAGGCCGCAAGGCTGGAGGGAGTCGCTGCGTTGAGATCCGGCTTGCCTGCGTTTTCGGAATTGTACGCCGCATTCAGTGCGGCAAGAACCTGAGCCTTGCTGGAATCGCGCGCTTCGTCGCTCGTTCCATTCTGCCCGACGAAAATCAGGACTTCGTTGGAATTCCCGGCGCCCACATTGCCGATGCTTTGGATTTCGCTGTTGCCCAATCCTCGCGCGGTCAGCGCACTCCGCAAGTGATCAATATTGGGCGGCTGAGCAAATCGGACATCTACGTTTGTACCGCCCTTGAAGTCAATGCCGTAGTAGAGGCCGCCTTTGGCGAAAATCGAAACCCCGCCGGCGAGCAGAAGAATCGCGCTCAACGCGTAGAAATACTTAGCTTTGCCCATCCAGTCGATATTGGGCTCTTTGAAGAACTCTATCATTCTGGCTCTGCTTCCCTTCTTTAGACTCCAGCGAGTACCGAATTGTTCCCGGTTCGCGGGTCGTGAACGAAGGCAATAGCTGGCCATCGTCTCGCAAAATCAAACCAAGACCAATCCCACAATCCACCCAATTTTTCTAGGAGAATCGGGTTAGCAGTCCTAGTACAACCCCTGGTACAACTAGATACTCAGCTCCGCCTGGCGATCCATTTTCCCCAGATGGTATTGGAAAATCGACCTTGAAACGTAAATCGCCGTGAACACGTTGGCGATCAAGCCGATGGTCAACGAAATTGCGAAACCGCGAATCGGCCCGGTGCCGAACAAGAACAAGAAGAAGGCCGAAACTACGGTCGTGACGTGCGTGTCGATGATGGTCACGAACGCCTTCTCGAAACCGGCCTCCACAGCCGAAGCTGGCGACTTGCCGTTGCGCAACTCCTCGCGAATGCGCTCAAAAACCAGTACGTTCGAGTCAACGCCCATGCCGATGGTCAGGATGACGCCGGCAATGCCAGGAAGGGTCAGCACGGCACCAAAGTAGGCAAGCGCGGCAAGAAGAATAATCAAGTTGAGCAGGAGCGCAACGACCGCGTTGGCTCCCGAAATCCGGTAATAGAACAACATGAAGAGCATGACAGCGATGAGGCTTAGCACCGACGCTTGGACACCGTGACGAATCGAATCCGCGCCAAGTGATGGGCCGACGGTCCGCTCTTCCAGATACTTGATCGAAGCAGGCAGCGCACCGGCGCGCAGCACCAGCGCCAAATCGTGAGCCGACTCCTGTCCGAAGTTTCCTTCGATCATTCCGTTGTCGTCGATTCTTCCGTTGATCACGGGAGCGGAGTACACGCGGTGCTCCAGCACAATCGCCAACTGCTTGCCTTTGTTCGTTTCGGTAAAAGGACCAAACCGGCGGGCTGCTTCAGAAGAAAGCACAAAGTTGACCTGCCACTGTCCCGGATTATTCGTGTTGCGGGACTCCGTAGCATTTCGCAGGTCGCGGCCGGTCACGATTGGTGCGCGGCTCACGACGTACCAGACTTCGCCCTGTTCGGGAGCTCCGCTAGCGGTTCGCGTCTCGCTGCGCCCGGGCATCAATTCTGTCCCCGGAGGCAAAATCCCGCCGTGAGCGCTCAGTGCTTCGGATTGCGAACTGTAGGAACGCGGATCTTCGACAAGCCTCAGCTCCAGCTGGCCGCCAGCTTGAATGACAGCTTTTGCACGCGACGGGTCGCCTTCGCCCGGCAGTTGCACAAGAATTTCATTGTCGTTGCGGCCGCGGCGCTGAATCGTTGGCTCGGTCAGGCCGAGAGCATTAATGCGCCGATCAATCGTCTCAAGGGACTGCGACATCGTATTTTCTTGTATCTGCGCAACGGCACTCGGACGCAGGGTCAACAGATAACCCGATGTTTCTCCCGCAGCGGGGGCCGATTCCCACAAGCTGCCGTATTGCTGCTGCACCAAATCGCGGAATGCAGACGCCTGTGCCGAATCCACGTTGCGCACCAGAATGTGCGTATCGTCCACACGGCGAATTTCGTCGTAACGAATATTTTTATCGCGCAACTGCTTCGTCAGACGGTCGACCATCTGGTCGGTTTCTTGCGCGATCGCTTCCTGCACCTGCACTTGCAGCACGAGGTGCGTGCCGCCCTGCAAGTCCAAGCCGAGTTTGATCTGCTTGCTGAAATTGTCCTTGACCTGCGCGACGGAAGTGGGAAAGGTCGGAAGTCCGATCAATCCATAGACGCAGAGAAGGATCACCACGAGAATGAACAGCGCTTTCCACTTCAAATTAGGATTCATGATTGAGATAGACGGCTGGAACTCCGCCGCGAATGGAGTCGACCGCTTGGCGGTCGCAGAAACAAACGGCCATCTTGTGGCCGCAAACAAAATTGGGTGGCGCGCAGCTGCTGATGATGAAAACGTTGCGTCAGCTCGGGCAAGGTGGCATTAGCTGGCATTTTCTTCCGCCTCCACCTGTGCAATTGCCGATCGCAGGATGCGAATCTTTACCTGATCGGCGATCTTCAGGATCACTGTATCGCCGTCAATGCCGTTCACCGTACCGTAAATACCGCTACTGGTCACAACCTTGTCGCCGTTTTTCAGCGCTGCCAGCATCGCCTGCGTTTTTTTCCTCTGGCGCTGCTGCGGCAGGATGAGCATCACGTAAAAAATACCCATCACGATGATCATCATGACCAGCGGGCTGCCAAGAATTCCGGGCACTCCGCCCGTCTGCAATAAAAGTGCTGCCATCATCGGATTGTTTGAACTCTTCCCGTTAAGATCAGTCGGTCCCGGTCAAGAAAACTGATGAATGCGGACCAAACCGCCTGCTAAGAGCACTCACCATTCGCGGAGGGCGAGTCTTGCACCCTCGCGACCACTGCCACATGGATTCTCTGTGCGATTCTCCGAAGACGGCCAGCGCGCTGCCGGTTTCAAATTACGCTGGACCTGCCGCGTAGCGCGCCCGCACCTCGGACGAGAATTTCACTAGATTCCCAAACTCGATAGCCTCGCGGATTTGCCTCATTAAGTCAAGGTAAAAGTGGACATTGTGGTGGGTCGCGAGGATCGCTGCGGTGAGCTCCCCCGCGGCGAAAAGATGCCGAAGATACGCGCGCGTGTAGCGCATGCAGACGCTGCATGAGCAATTTGGATCAAGCGGGTTCTGGTCTTGTGCGTAGCGCGCATTCTTGATAAGCACCCGGCCTTCGCTTGTGTAGATGCACGCATGGCGCGCCGCACGAGTGGGCAGCACGCAATCCATCATGTCGATGCCGAGCGCAACGTAATCAGCGATCTGTTCCGGCCGGCCGACTCCCATCAGGTAACGCGGCTTGTCTTTAGGAAGAATCGCTGTAACCTCTGCCGCCATTTCGCACGTCATTTCGTGCGGCTCACCCACGGCGAGTCCGCCGACGGCGTATCCCGGAAAATCAATCTCGAGCAGCTGCCGCGCACTTGCGCGCCGCAAATCCGTAAACGTCGCGCCTTGCACAATCCCGAACTGCCACTGAGCAAGCTGGCCATTTTGCTTGGCGCGCTCACGAAAATACTCTCGTGCGCGTTTTGCCCAAGCGGTCGTTCTCTTTAACGCAGCCTCAGCTTTGTCGCGCGGCGCGGGTGTCTCGATACATTCGTCCAGCACCATGGCGATGTCTGAACCGAGCGCCAGTTGAATCTCCGCCGCATTTTCTGGAGTGAGCAAATGCTCGGAGCCATCGAGGTGCGAACGGAAGCGCACGCCGTCGTCCGTAATTTTGCGCAGTTCGGAAAGACTGAAGACCTGGTAGCCGCCGGAATCGGTGAGGATCGCTCTGTCCCAGGACATGAATTTGTGGAGTCCGCCGAGATTGCGAATCAACTCATGGCCGGGCCGAAGATAAAGATGATACGTATTCCCGAGAATGATTTGCGCGCCGAGTTCCTCCAGTGCCTCGTTGCGCAGACCCTTCACCGCTCCTTGCGTGCCCACGGGCATGAAGAAAGGGCTATCGACCGCACCGTGCGGAGTGTTCAGGCGGCCGCGGCGTGCTCCCGTCGGATCGGTATTAGAAATTTCGAACGAGAAATCCACTCATTCAGTGTATCAGGAGAAAATCCAGGCCATGCCCATCTTGCACGCAACGTAGATCGCCCAAACCGAAATGGCAATGCTCAGCGATTTGCCCTTCAGCTTCTTGGGGTTAACCGCTGCGAAGCCAATGGAAATCAGCAGCAGCACCCAGACACTGAAAATGTCGATCGATTTTGCCAAAGCCATCAACACCTTTGGAGTGCTATCCGGCAGAAATGCGCCAAGATTTGTGGCAACGGGATTTTCAAGGTCGATCGTGCCTGGTGGTTTCAGATAGAGAATTAAGATGAAGAAAAGCGTACTGAGGATCGTCACCACGAATGCGTGCGAAACAATTCCCATCGCAACGCTGAAGTTTGCGTTTGCTCCGCCGATCACGTTGTAGGCGAGCAGCATTACCGCCGCGACGACGACTACCGCGAGAATGGGCCCAAGCGCGCCAAATGCGTAAGCCGCCCCGGGTGAGAACTTCGCGCTCATTGCGATTTGCTGCTCTTTTTGTTCCGCGCTCAAATTTGCCGCTCGAGGACTCTCCTCAATGCGTTTGCTGGCGACATCTCTCCAATCCACTTTCCGGTTCATGACAAATGCAACCACAATACCCAAAACAGTCATCAGGGCGACCGGAATGATCCAGCTCGGACGGCGAACAATGTCTTCAAACGTAGCCTTCGGTGAAAAAAATGCACCGATAATTCTGCCCAAATGATTGATTGGGCCGGGCGCTTGAGGCGCCTCTGGTGCTATCACAGGTGTTGTCGACATCAGCCACTCCTCCACCCAGAATTTTGGAACACACATCACTGTCCGGTTATACGCACTGGCCCGGAGCAAAATATCATTGAACTGACGGGAAGTGAATTGTAGTTCTCGGCGAGAAACCGGTCAGCGGAGGGCAACTTCTGGAACCGCGGCGAGCAGGTCCTTTGTATATTGCTGAGTTGGCTGGCGAAGCAGCAGTTCCGCGTCTCCGACTTCCACGAGTTTTCCAGCGCGCATCACGGCGATCCGCGTTGCGATTTGCGCGACTACTGGCAAACTGTGCGAAATAAAAACGTAAGTCAGGCCAAGTTCACGCTGGAGATCCTGCAACAGCAGAAGTACTTGCGCGCCGACGGAAACATCGAGCGCGGAAACGGGTTCATCCGCCACCACCAGCTTTGGCCGCAAAATCAACGCACGCGCAATCCCGATCCGTTGGCGCTGGCCGCCGGAAAATTCGTGCGGGTACCGCGCCAGCGCATCGGATTCCAAACCAACACGACGGAACATCGCAGTCGCGTGCCCGGTTCGTTCCGCCTTGCTCAAGTTCGGCTCGTGAATCGCCAGAGGCTCCGCGACGATCTCGCCCACACGCATCCTCGGATTCAGCGACGCGAAGGGGTCCTGAAAAATCATCTGCATCTCGCGCCGGGCGGTTCGCAATGCGCCCGCACTCAATCGCAGCAGGTCTCGTCCGCCGAATTGGATTTCTCCGGCATCCGGCTCGATCAACCGCAGCAACATGCGCGCCAACGTCGTCTTGCCACAGCCACTTTCGCCAACAATCGCTAGCGTCTCACCCATGCAAACATCCAGGTCCACACCGTCCACAGCCGCAAACCGTGCAACGCCCACGGCGTCTTCTCGACCTCCGCCACGCGGGTAATTCTTGGTTAGGCCCCGTGCTACTAGCAGTTTGTTGGTTTCAATATTCAACAGTCTTTGTTCCTTCCTTTACGAGCTTACGTGATGCTCTTCTCTGCGATTCGTCGGTGCTCTCTGCGTCTCAGCGTTTCCTTTTGCCTTCTTGCGATTTGTCTCTTTCAGACCAGCACACAGCGCGCCGCATGCTCGGCCGAGGCCACCCGCAACTCTGGCACCGCCACGCTGCACTCGCTCCGCCGAAATCCGCACCTCGGCTCGAACGCGCAGCCAGGCGGCAGCGCCGTCAGTTGCGGAACGCTTCCCGGGATCGGGGTCAGCTTCCCGCGCTCGAGCCGAGGCGATGCCGCCAGCAGGCCTTGCGTGTACGGATGCCTTGGGGAGCCAAGCACTTCCTTCGCGGGCCCTTCCTCTACGATTCGACCTGCGTACATCACGGCAACGCGATCCGCGACCTGCGCCACGACTCCAAGATCGTGCGTGATGAACAAAAGTCCAAGACCCAGTTTGCGCCGCAATTCTTGCAGAAGCTCGAGAATCTCCTTTTGCACTGTTACGTCAAGTGCGGTTGTCGGCTCGTCCGCAATCAGCAGGCGCGGCCCCGCAGCGAGGGCCATGGCAATCATGGCGCGCTGGCGCAATCCGCCAGAAAGCTGATGCGGATATTGTCCCGCGCGCTGTTCCGGTTCGCTCATCGCCGCTTGCCGCAACACCGTTAACATTCGGTTGCGTCCTTCATTAGCTTTCAGTTTCGGCTCGTGCGCGAGAATCGCTTCCTCAATTTGAGCTCCCACGCGCATTACAGGGTTCAGAGACGTCATCGGCTCCTGAAAAATCATGGCGATCTCTTGCCCCCGCACCTCGCGCCATTCTCGTTCAGTCAATTGTGCTAACTCTCGGCGCGCACGAGGACTCTCCAATTGAGCATGCCCCTTCACTCGCGCACCCAGCGGCAATAATCCCATCAATGCCAGTGACAGCATCGTCTTTCCACTTCCCGATTCGCCAACCAGTCCAACGCATTCCCCGTCGCTTATCCGCAGTGAAACCTCATTCACGGGCCGCACCCATCCCTGCGCAGTTGGCAACTCAACCGTCAGCCCGCGAATTTCAAGCAATTCCTTCACTTGGTCATCTTAGGGGCGTTCGTGCAAAGTTGGAATCGGTTTGGCGGACTTGCCATCCAAAGGAATACGAGCTTAGCGTTTTTCGACGGGCAGTACGAACTTCAACGCGGTGTGCGTAGCCGAAAAGCTCACGACCTTTATGTCTTTCAGTCCTGCTTTTCTCCCCGTGCTCAAAACATCGTTTTCTGTAATTTCCGTTTTTCCTTTTGGATACACCACCCACAATGCCTCGGAGCCTTTCGTTTTCTTTGCATATTTTGTGAGTGCGGCCAGGGAGTTCTTGTCGTCTACGGCGAGGAACGTATTCTCTGAAACGCCAGCGCCATTTGCTTGGGCAATCTCCACTTTGCTGACCTTCAGTTCCTTCACAAAATCTAAATCAAACTCTCCCACGAGCCGCACGCGGGTTCCCGTTTTCACGCCGAGTTTCTGCGCTCGCGTCTTTGGATGCAGAATTTTTTCGCGCCACTTTTCTGCCGCTGCTCCCAGTTCGAATATTTTCACTCCGTCTTTCGTTTCAACACGCAACTCTCCGTTCGCGGCGGTCACTTCGCGGACGTCGCCGAATGTGATTTTCAAGCGATAGTCTGCGCCGCGAAAAATAATCTCGTTCGTTTCGAGCAGCACCTTCCCTTCGTACCGCTCTTTTCCAGCCCGCACTGCTCCTTTGACTTCCTTTCCCATGGCATTCCTTTCTTGCGGCTCTACTTGGAACCAGGCCGCAAACTGGCGACTGAAAACGGATTACCTAAAACGGTAAACTGTACTGTCCCCATGTCTACGTCTACTTCCACGGCTCCCGTTCGCACCGACTGGTCGCTCATCTGGGCTGCGCGCGGCTTCCGCTACTTCTTCTTCGCAATGTTCATCTCCCTCTTCGGTAGCGGAATGAACTTCGCCGGAGTGAGTTGGCACATCCTGGCCCTAACGCACTCAACCGTCAAGGTCAGCTACCAAGTCATCGTAGCGACCGCGCCCGGCTTGCTGATTCCCTTCATCGGCGGAGTGCTGATCGATCGCTACGACCGCCGCTATCTCGGAATCGTTCTCGATTTTGCTCGAGGAGTGGCCGTTCTCGCCACGGCTTATATCGCCTGGCGCGGCCATCTCGAGCTCTGGCATCTCTATCTCATTACATTCATCACTGGTGCCGGTTCAGCGATGTACTGGGCGAACGTCAACGCCCTCGTGCAGGAGGTGATGCCCGCTAGCCAGTTCACCGGCGCAAACGCTGCCGTTCTGATTGGTGTGCAGACCGGAATGCTTTTCGCCGGAACGCTTGTGGGCTTCATCTACGATGGCACCGGCATCGCCGGAATCCTCGGCATCGATGGCCTCACGTACTTTGTCTCGGCGTGGTGCCTCTACAAACTTCGTAGCGGCTACGTTTCGCCGCGCGAACACCTCACAAAGTATCCGCGCGAATTTTCAACCACTACCGAAGCAACTGCGGAAGCACTGGAAACCGCCGAAATGCCGGAAGTCGCCGAAGCCGGACTCTCCCTCGCGGTCTATTCCGATCTCAAGGAAGGTTTCTCTTATCTGCGGGAACAGCCCACGGTGCGAGCGCTCGGCATCACCCATTCCATCCTCATGGCAGGCGTCGTCAGCGCCAACATACTGGTCGTCGCGCTAGCCGCGGACATTCTTCACGCCGGCGCTCGCGGCCTCGGCTTCCTCGAAGGTGGCTGGGGACTTGGCGCAATCATCGGTGGACTGCTGGCCTCGCAACTCCCGCAGCGACTTCGCCTGACTCTTTACGCTCTGTCAATCGCGGGCCTGGCGCTCGGCCATCTGGCGATGCCGTTCATTACCCTTCTTGTTGCGGCGGTATTTTTTCAAATACTTTTCGGATTTTTCCGCGCACTCTCCGGCGTGGTTGCGCAAGCAGGGCTAATGATGATCGTTCCGCGCCACTTCATGGGGCGGACGCAATCCGCCATGGCCATCCTCACCACGATTCTCCAGCTCCTGATGAGCTTTGCTCTCGGCTGGATTTCGCAACAACTCAGTATCTTCGCGGGATTCGCCCTTCTCGCGCTCATCTACGCCCTAGGAACGCTCTCCGCTTTCCACGCTCGCAACCTGTTGCGCGAACAAAATTCTTAAGGACCAGTGTTACACTGCCGCTCGCCAGCCATTTTTTGCGAACGCAATCGGGAGGCGTACGGTGCTCAAATCCGTCTGGATCTCATTCGCTTTTTTGCTTGGCTTAACACAGTCCGTCGACGCGCAAAGCTGTTTAGACACCTCTGCTCCGCTTTGGAATCTCACATCCGCTCACGATTACACGCAAAAACGCTCCTCCAGCTACGAGCGCAACGGCGGCAATGCAGACGCTCGCGCAATCCTTCCCGGCGAGACGCTTACCGTTCTCGATGACACAGGCCCCGGCGTTCTTACTCATATCTGGTTCACCATCGCCAGCCCCGAACAACTGCATCTGAAAAAGCTGGTGCTCCGCATTTATTGGGACGGCGAATCCTCGCCCAGCGTCGAATCACCCGTTGGCGATTTCTTCGGACTCGGGCTCGGCGAATATTTTCTCTACCAATCCATTCCGCTTTCTGTCGGCGCGGATAAAGCCCTGAATTCATTCTTCGTGATGCCGTTCCAAAAACACGCACGCGTCACCGTCACCAACGAGGGCTCGCAAAAAGTGGATTCGTTCTACTTCAACATTGACTACCGCGCCTGTGCTAAGCCGCTTCCCGCTCAAACGCTTTATTTTCACGCACAGTACCGTCAAGCGGCTCCTGCAAAAGGTTGGACCAACGACTGGAAGGAGAACGGCGACCCAAAAGTGAACGATCGGCCAAATCTGTCCGGCGAAGACAACTACGTCTGGATGGAAGCTCGCGGCCGCGGACAATTTGCGGGAGTTACCATGTCCATTCTGCAAAATCAGGACTTCTGGTGGGGCGAAGGCGACGACATGTTCTTCATCGACGCGGATGAGCGTCGCTCCTCAATCGACGACAAGGCACGGCCCTCCATCAACGGCACCGGCTCCGAAGATTATTTCCTCGGCGCGTGGGGCTTTGGCACACACTCATTCGCGTACGGCCTTTACGGAGCTCCCGTAAAAGGCGATGAAAAGGCCGGAAGCCGCACTTCTGTGTACCGGTTCCATCTCGATTCGCCGATCCCGTTCACGAGATCGTTGAAGGCCACTATCGAGCACGGCCACGCAAATCACCGCTCCGACAATTTTTATTCGGTCGCATATTGGTACCAGACGGAGCCGCATTCGCCGTTTCCGGCACTTCCAGCGGTTGCAGATCGGCTTCCGCAAGTCCGCGCCACCGGCGGACCCGGCAGTCCGTCGAAATAATACTGCATCACTTCGTCTGGCTCATGAATCTATAAAGCGGGGTGCGATGACGTTGATCACAAACTTGATTTCCTGTCATTTTGCATGCAAGACCAGGCGCGAACCGAAACCCATTGCATCCGGCCGCAAACTCTGGCACAACATGGGCCTAATGCAACCACGACCGCCCTTAAAAATCTCCGCGCGCCAGCTTGGCGAAATCACAATCCTCGATCTTACCGGGGACATCACGCTCTTTAACTCTCCTGAGATTCGCAAGGCCCTTTTCAGCCAATTGCGGGAAAAGGGTGTTCAGCACCTGGTGCTGAACATGCTGGCTGTACCTTACATCGACAGCTCCGGAGTGGCATCCCTCGTCGAGGGGCTAAAGGCTTCGCGCGACGTTAACGCGCGTTTCGCGCTCTACGGTCTCTCCAAGTCCGCGAGAACTGTTCTTGAACTCACGCATTTGCTCCGGGTTTTTGAAGTGCACCAGACCGAGCAGGAAGCTCTTGAAGCTCCGGCGCCGCCTCCTTACGGGTCCGCCACTTCCAACGGCGGAGATGTATAAGCGGTTTCGGATTTTCTGTTTTCTGCAAAACAAATGCTCTCTCCGCAAACGATCGGCGCAGCCACCATCGACGGGATTGCCTACATCGGCGGCCTGGCGCGCTTGAGCGCGTACGCGACGCGCGCCTTGTTCACAGATATGTTTTCGCGCCGCCGTCTCGCATATGGACGCGCTGTCCATCAAGCAATGGCCGTCGGTATCGGTGCCCTGCCGATCCTTTCGCTCATCGCGTTTTTCATCGGCACGATCCTGGCACTGCAGGCGGCCTATGAACTAAGAAAATTCGGCGCGCTGCAGTTTGTCGCTAGCGCCGTCGCCATCTCCGTCTCGCGCGAACTCGGTCCGCTTATGACCGCTATCCTGGTCATCGGACGTTCCGGCTCTTCCTTCGCAGCCGAACTCGGCACCATGAAGGTCAACGAAGAGATCGACGCAATGGAAACGATGGCGCTCGACCCCATCCGCTTTCTCGTCGCGCCGAAGCTTTTTGCAATGCTGCTGATGATGCCCTGCCTCGCGATCTGGGCCGATTTTATGGGCGTTCTCGGCGGCTCGGTATTTGGAATCATTGCGGCCGGATTTACGCTCAAGACCTACATCATCGCGACGCTCGATGCACTCGTGCTTCGCGACGTGGTCACCGGTCTCGTCAAAAGCTTGATGTTTGGAATCGTGATTACTACTGTCGGCTGCCAGGAAGGCCTTCGCACCGGCCTGGGCGCCGAAGAAGTTGGCCGCTCCACGACGTCGGCCGTTGTGAAATCGATTTTTCTCGTTGTGATGGTCGATCTGGTGTTCACTGCGCTCTTCTATTTCAACGCGAAATCATGACGCCAATGCCCAACGAATCCACGTCCGATAAAATTTCGCTGAACGCGACGCAAGAACCTGCGATCTCCATCCGCAATCTCCATGTAGCCTACGGTGAACGAGAAATTCTTCATGGCATTACTTTCGACGTTCCCGCAGGCGAAACCGTCGTAATCCTGGGCGGTTCTGGCTCCGGCAAGAGCACCCTATTGCGCGCACTCGTCGGTCTCGAAGCGCCAACTAGCGGCGAAATCATCGTTCGCGGGAAAAATCTTCAAAAGCTTTCTGCTGAAGAGTGGCGCGAGCTTCGCCAGCACATCGGTATCTCGTTTCAGAGTGGCGCGCTATTCGGCTCCATGACCGTGGGCGAAAATGTCGCTCTGCCGCTGCACGAGCACACTCAGCTCGATCCCGCAACCATCGAAATCATGGTGCGCTTGAAATTGAATGAAGTCGGGCTCAGCGGCTACGAAGACTACATGCCGGCACAGCTCAGCGGTGGAATGAAGAAACGCGCTGCCGTAGCCCGCGCGATGGCTATGGACCCGGAAATTCTTTTTTTCGACGAGCCATCCGCTGGCCTCGATCCCATCATCGCCGCCGGAATCGATCAGCTTTTGCTCAAATTGAAGGAAGCGTTCGGCATCACCATCATCGTCGTGACGCACGAACTTGCCAGCGCCTTCCTGATCGCTGACCGCATGATTCTGCTCGACAAAGGGAAAATCGTCGCCAACGGCACACCGACCGAACTCCAGGCCAGTTTGCAGCCGCGCGTCCGCCAATTCCTGGATCGTGTAGCGGAGCCGGAACTCAGCCAGGAGATCGACTATTTGCAGATGCTTACCGGCGAAGTTCCGAGGCCTCGCCAATGAATGGCAGTTTTGTCTCGCCCTCCCGAGACGCATCTCGCGCGAGTGAAATTCCCTTTAGCCATCGTGTTATACTCCCCAATCTTTCCGCGCGAGTCTTGACAAGAATCGTGCGGGTTTCAGGGCTTGTACTTGCAAGCCCTGACATAAGCGGGTCAACAGGCCGATGAACTCCTCCTCCACGCGCCGCCAAGAAGCCATTGTCGGAACTTTCGTTATCATTGCCGCAGGGCTTTTGATCGCGACTGTTTTCTCGCTGACGGGATTTTTCAATCGTGGCGATGTGCCGTACCGCGCATTCTTCAAGAATGCCGGCGGATTGCGCCCCGGCGCTGAGGTTCGCTACGCAGGTGGACCTCCCGTAGGCCGCATTCAGGACGTCCGCACCGACGCGCACGACACCACCCGCATGGAAATCATTTTTCGCGTCAAGCCGGACGTTCCCGTGAAAACGGATAGCACTGCCACCATCACCAGCAACAGCCCGCTCAGCGACAATTTTCTGGGGATTGTTCCGGGAACGAATGCCGCTCCACGTGCGCCTGCCGGCTCTACTCTGAAATCGAATGAATATGTGGGCTTCGGCGAATTGGAAGCAGAAATCGCTGAGCTCGGTCCGCAAGCAAAAATCCTGTTGGGCAATCTCAATGACCGCGTTATCGAACTTCAAGTCACCGTCGCTCGCGTAAACGACGTTCTGAATGACAAGAACCGCGCCAATTTGAGCGCAAGCATCGGCAATGTCCGGGGCGTGCTTGACGAAAATCGTCAGCCGCTTCATTCAACCATTACGCATCTGGATGATGCGAGCGCCAGGATGGCACCATTGCTTGAAGACTTGAAGAAAACAAACGCCGACGCAAGACAGACCATCAACACTTTGGAAGGAACCATTTCGGAAAATCGTACTGACCTTCGGCAATCCATTGCAGACCTTCGCCGTGTTCTCGAAACTGCAAACAATGTCACCGATCAGCTGGACCGCACGCTGAACGCGAACGGTGAAAACATTGACGACATCCTGAGCAACTTCCGGCAGGCCTCGCAGAACTTGCGCCAGTTCACGGAAACTCTAAAGCAGCGGCCTTACACGCTCTTGCGCTCCTCAATGCCGCCGGCGCATGAGCCTGGAAAAGTTCCGAAGCCGGATTGAGGGAAACGGAATGAAACGTCTTGCCTTTTGCCTGCTTTTCATCGTCGTGATCGCCGCAGGCTGCACTACCGCGAGGGCGCCTCGCTACTATTTTCTGACCGCGGCTCCGGTTTCGCCGCAGGCCAGCGTTTCGCAGTTCCCGGTCACGATTCTGGTCGGCCGGTTGAGCGCGCCGCGCATCTTACGTGACGACCGCGTCGTCTACGGCATGACCGACGTCGAAATGGGCGTTGACGAATATCATCGCTGGACCGAACCACCCACCGAAATGATTGAACAGCTTTTGGTCGAGCACCTGCGTCGCTCTGGGCAGTACAAGTCTGTGCAGCGCATTTCCAGCACCGCGCGTGGTGACTATCTGCTGCGCGGCCATCTCACTTCGCTGAACGAAAGGGATGATCCCGCCGGAATCAAAGCGCGCTTCAATGTTCAACTTGAACTATTCGATCAGAAGGCCGGCACCGTCGTGTGGACGGACAGTTATTCTCACGATGAACCGGTCGAAAAAAAATCGGTCAGCGCAGTCGTGGAGTCGCTGCAAAAAAATGTGAACACGGGAATCGCACAGCTGACTGGCAGCCTGGCGCAGTATTTCGCTTCGCGCCCCGCAAAATAAAATTGACGATTGTGTCGTGCCGAAAGCTTGCTGAACAATTCCGCGTTCATCACGCCGGAGCAGTTGGTGTTGGCGGCGAAACAGGAGTCGCCGTAATTCCTCGTCTGCCCAGCAGTTCGACTGCGGCCTGATTCAGTTTCGTTCGCAGCTGAAACCGCTGATTCGCTTGCGTAATGTAGCGCACGGAAATTTCGACTCCGCCGAGCACCGGCCTCAGATTGATTGACGGCTCCGCGCTGAACATTCCGATGTCGCGACTTCCCGCGGCATTCTTCAGTTCTCGTGCCGCTTCTTTCGCGTTTTCGTGAGTCGCTTCCATTACGCGCTTTTGAATCGCCTCAATCACTGGATAAGGATCTTCACCAGTCGGCAGTACGACTTGCAATTCATCCCATAGCCACTGGCCTGACGTGGAGAAGTTGAAGTAATGCCCCTCAATCGCATAGTTGTTTGTAAACGTCACGCGCCTTCCCGTGGGATGTCCGGAATCGGCCCAATTTCCCGTCTCCAGCAGCACCGTGTGGAACAATCCGATCTCGACAACTTCACCTGTCACGCCATTGATTTCAACCCAATCGCCCAGCCGGATCCCATTCCTCCCCATCAACACAAACCAGCCAAGGAAGCTGACAATGAAATCCTTCAGCGCGACAGTAAGGCCGGCGCCCGCAAGGCCAAGAAATGTACCGAGTTGGCTTGGCGGACCAAAAATCACCAGCAAGATCAGTAGCACCGCGACGACTTGCACCGAAACTCTCGCCGTCGCACGCAGTGTCTGCACCTGCCGCCGATCTAGCTTGGTCTTTTCCAACAACTTTTCCAGCCATGTGTTGAAGAAAACTCCGATCAGCGCGATGCCTAACACAATTGCCACTCCGATCAAAACCCGTTGCACCACCGCTCGCTGACGATCCGAGACCAGATCGATCCATTCGCCGTAGGTTTCGGAAAGCTCTTTCTCATTATCGACTCGCTTGTCCAGGCTGGTCAGATTGCGCTGGTCGGCCGTAACTGCTTTCGTAGTCGCAAGCGCGGCCTTGGCATCCGCCGTGCTCCGCGTCTTGCGCACGCTCTCCGTGACCGACGATGCCGCTGCCTCCACCGGAGGAGTCCCGCTCACCGCATCCGAAAGTTTCGAGTGTGCCGCCAGGTCAGGTGAATTGAATTTTTCCGCGTCAATTTGCGCCGACAGCGCGTTGTGTTGCTCTGTCAACGATGCTACGAGATTGCCGGCATCCGCCTTCGCTCGCAGCAGGAGTTTTTTCTTTGCGTTCAACGTCAGCCACTGTTGGACGCGGTGCACCACGCCGAGCTTTTCCGGCGCTGCGCCTGGAAACTTTTGGTCGGCCGATGCGCGCGCCTTATCAGCTTCTTCGTGCTGCTGCTTCATCTTTTCGATGCGGTCGTGGACGTTTCCGCCCGCATCGGTCAAATCGCGCTTCGCGTCGTCCACATCGTTGGTCGCGACGTCCAGGTTGGCCTTCGCCAGATCGAGCTGATCCTGCAGCGTATCCTTCTTGGCCTCGCTGGCCTTCGCGATTTCCGCGGTGAGCTGATCGACCTGCGCCTGTAACGCTTGTTGGAATTTCCGCGCTTTCTGCAGCCGCGCTTGAATTTCCTTTGCTTCGGCGGAAAGTTCGGCCGGATGCGCCTCCGCGTCCTGCAGCGCAATGTTGAAAGACAAATCCAGTTCGTAGTCGCTCAACCGCAGCGCCTCTTTCGCAAGCTCTTGTTCTTCCGGCGTGTCGGCCATCTGCGCCAGTTGCTGCGCGATCTTCAGCGGCGTCTGGTCCACCGGCGCCGCTTGCGCCGCAGCCGCCTTTTTCTTGGCCAAAACCGTCGATGGATGGTCCAATTCAAAAATGCCGTAACCTACCGTTCCCAACGCTACAATCAATCCGGTCGCCGCAATTTTCTGTGCAGTCCGCATGTGCTCCTTTCGGCTGTAACACTATTCTAGTACGCTGCCTGCGATCATAGGTTTATGAAAGATCGTCACTAGAGGTCAGTAGGTGAACCATGTCACAAACAGTCGTTCCGATGATTCATGTCCCGAATGTTAGTGCTACGGTTGATTGGTACACCTCAATCGGATTCAAATTAATTCGACAAAACGAAGAGGATGGCGAAGTCAACTGGGCGAAGCTGTCTTTTGGAAACAGCGAACTGATGCTCAACATAGGTGGGAAACCGAGCACCGAACACCGTCGCGAGGTCGACCTCTACATAACGACAGACCACGTCGATGACTTGTTCGAACACCTCAAGAACCGGGTTCATGTCGTCGAAGACCTCCACGATACTTTCCACGATATGCGTGAATTCATCATTCGTGATTGCAACGGATTCTGGATCACGTTCGGACAACCCGTATAAACCTAGCTGGTTCGCGCCGCTCATATGTCGGACCATCGAGAGCATGGTGAGTTCGGCGCAAAACAAAAAAACGCCCCGCTCTTGGGGCGTTTTTTTGTTTTTTTCAGTTTCCAGTTTCGCGTTTCGACTCCCGAGCTTCCGCTATCCTATAAATAATCTCGCGACGGGCCTTCTAGAAAGGCACGCAATTTCCGCGAACGCGAAGGGTGCCGCAGCTTGCGCAGCGCTTTCGCCTCAATCTGGCGAATGCGTTCGCGGGTCACGGCAAATGATTGGCCAACTTCTTCAAGTGTGTGTTCGCTGCCATCGTCCAGCCCAAATCGCATCTTGATGACTTTTTCCTCGCGCGGAGTCAGGGTCTTCAACACCGAAGACGTTTGCTCCTTCAGGTTCAGGTTGATGACCGCATCCGACGGCGAGACTACCGCCTTGTCTTCGATGAAATCGCCGAGATGCGAATCCTCTTCCTCTCCAATCGGCGTCTCAAGGGAAATCGGCTCCTGCGCGATCTTCAGTATCTTGCGAACCTTGGACACCGGAATGTCCATACGCTTTGCGATCTCTTCGCTGGTCGGTTCGCGGCCCAGTTCCTGCACGAGTTGCCGGCTGGTGCGCACGAGCTTGTTGATCGTTTCGATCATGTGCACCGGAATACGAATGGTGCGCGCCTGGTCCGCAATTGCGCGCGTGATTGCCTGACGAATCCACCACGTCGCGTACGTCGAAAACTTGTAGCCGCGGCGCCACTCGAATTTGTCCACGGCCTTCATCAAGCCGATGTTGCCTTCCTGAATCAGATCCAGGAACTGCAATCCGCGGTTGGTGTATTTCTTTGCGATCGATACGACTAGTCGGAGGTTAGCCTCAATCAATTCCTTTTTGGCCTGTTCCGCTTCCGCTTCGCCGCGGTGAATGAACGTCAGCGTACGCTTCAGTTCGGTCAGGCCGACTTCGCTGGCTTCCTCAATGTCCTTCAGCTCCGAACGCCGTGTGCGAAGTTCCTTGCGCGCTTCGGCCGCGACATCGCCTTTCGCCACATCGGCGCGGCGTTCCAGGCGTCCCGCTTCCCGTTCAAGCGACTGCAGCCGCTCGACCGTGCCGCGCATTTTGTCGATCAGTCGCTTTTTCTCAAACGGATTAAAGTCAATCCCGCGAATTTCCACCGAAATTTCCACGCGCGTCCGCGCCACGTCCCACTTCGCGCGTATGTACGACCGCTTTTTCGCCTTCGGTGTTTTATCGAGTTTCACGGCCTGTTTCAAAGCCGTGTCGTAGAGCTTCGCGATCTTGTCGATGTACTTCAGCGTCTGCTTGGTTTTGTTCGCGATTTTCTCTTCGGTGAGTTCTTCGTCGTCGAACTGAACGATTTCTTTGATCGACCGCGCACCTTTGCGCAAATCATCGCCGACAGCGATCAGTTCCTTGATGACAATCGGCGAACGCGTGATCGCCTTCATCACCACCAGTTGGCCGCGCTCGATGCGCTTGGCGATGGTCACTTCGCCTTCGCGCGTCAACAACGGCACCGTTCCCATTTCGCGCAAATACATGCGCACAGGGTCGTTTGTTTTTTCCAGCGAACCTGGAGTCAGATCGAGGTCGCTGCTCTCTTCCGCGTGACCGTCGTCTTTGGCGGTCGAGTCGCGCTCGGTCTGTTCGACCGACAACTCCACGGCGCGCGCTGCTTTTGCCGCGGCTTGATCCTCGTAAATTTCGATTCCGTTCCGCTCGAACGTCGTCAGCAGATCGTCAATCTCTTCCGAGGAATGCACTTCGGCAGGAAGCGAATCGTTTACTTCATCGTAAAGCAGATAGCCGCGCTCTTTGCCGACCGCAATCAGCGCGCGCACTGCTTCGTATTTTTCCTCAAGAACCTGCGCCACAAACTCCTCCCGCAATCAGCAAGCATCGTCCCGAAGGCATTCTTCTAGAGCCTCCAGGTTCTCCGCCGGGCGTTCGGGGACATTCTAATCGCGACCGCATTGCGGTCCGACTCAGCCATGACCGCAAGCGGCTAACAATCTCGTAATAAGACACGTTGGGCGGGACGCGCAACCGCACGTTTGGGGACTTTCCCCTGTTCACAATTTAATTTGTTGTGAAGCTCGCTGCGCCGCGCCGCCGCTTTTCGCTCGCCCGTATGCTGCCCGTTTCGCATCACGGGGGCCAATCCCCGCCGCTAACTGCATTAGTATAGATGCATTTAGCCCGGAAATCGTTACCCGAAAAACCCTTCTACGCTACATGGGTAAGTCCCACCCCGTCAATATTTTACTTGTGAGATTCCTGTGGAACAACGCTCCGCTCAGCCCGACGCTGCCAGCCGCCTCATCAGCTCCTGTTTTCGAGTCAAAAGCTCCCGCATCGCTGGCCCGGTGGGATTGGCTTCGATTCCCCTTTGCACGTCGGTCAATTCCCGCTCAATTTGCTTGCGCGCCAGCGTGTCCAGGCAGCTCTGTGCCTCCTCCCAAGCCGGTTCCTGGCACTCTTCGAACAATATCTCAAAAAATAACCGTCGCTCGCGGTCGTCCATCTTCGCACCAACTTCGGACGCGTGAAACGGTTCACCCGAAACGCTCGCGCCGATCAACGCCGCAAAGATTTTTTCCGTTTCCAGGCCAAGATGAAGCTGCGATGCCTGTAAATGCTGTGCCAGTTCTCGGCGAAAACCCTCCGCCTCTGCCAGCATTCGAATTAGCCGCCGCTCCGCAGGCTTCGCGGACTGCCGTACTAGCTCGGGCTTGAGCTTTACTTCGCCGCGGCGCTCGCTCGCCGCCTTACTCAATGCCGCACGGACAACGGGCTCATCCAAATGCAGCTGTTGCGCGATTCTCGTTGCCCACTCTGACCGCAGAATGCGGTTCGGAATTTTCTGTACGTACGGCAAAAGAAAATTTACCGCGCGTAGTTTCCCTTCTCCGCTCGTCAAATCCATCTGCCGCGCGCGCGTAATCAGATAATCTACGTAAGGCGGCGCTTCCTTCACCTGCTTCAGATAAGCGTCCGCGCCCTTTTCACGAATGTACAAGTCCGGGTCGGCCTTTTTATCCCCGATGGGCGGGAGCGCAAGCACTCTCACCTCGAAATCCTGCTCCAATAGCGCAGTCAACGACCGCTCTGTCGCTGCCTGTCCCGCTGTGTCCGGGTCGTAGTTCACGATCACACGCTTCGTAAATCTTCCGAGTAATTTAATCTGCGGCTCTGCCAATGCGGTTCCGCAACTTGCCACCACATTGCTGATCCCCGCTCGTGCCACTGCAATCGCGTCCATGTAGCCTTCGACCAACACGGCAAAGTCCGCGCGCCGCAGCGCATCCTTCGCGCGATCCAGGTGATACAACACATGGCTCTTCGAATAAATCGGCGTCTCGGGTGAATTCAGATACTTCGGCTGATCGTCGCCCAACGCCCGTGCACCAAACGCCACAATTTTTGCCGACTCATTCGCGATTGGAAACGTAATCCGCCGCCGGAACCGATCGAAATGCCGGCCACTCTGGTCTCTCGAAACCAGCCCGGACTCCACCAGCGTCTTCTCCGGATATTTGCCCCGCAAATGCCGAAGCAACAAATCCCCACCGCTCGGAGCATAACCAATTCCGAAACGCTCGACTGTATCTTTGTCCAGCCCACGATCTTCGAGATAAGCGCGCGCCGCCTTTCCTTCCAGCGTTCCTTCCAGTTGTTTCACAAAAAATGTCTGCGCCTCGCGATGAATCTCCACCAGTACCGCGCGTTGCTGATTTTCGCGCCGCTCTTCCGGCGAACGCTCTTTCGGCCGCGGAATCGCAATCCCGCACTTTTCCGCGACGACGCGAATTGCCTCTGGAAATGCGCACTTCTCCATTTCCATCACAAACTTGAAAACGTCGCCGCCCTGCCCGCACCCAAAGCAGTGATAAATCTGCTTGGTCGGGTGCACATTGAACGATGGTGTTTTTTCCGAATGAAACGGGCACAGCCCGCGAAAATTCTGCCCAGCCTTTTTCAGTTGGACGTATTCCCCGATGACCCGGACAATGTCCGCCTGCTGCTTCACCTTCTCCGCAAATGATCCCGCTTCCGCCATGTCAGCCGCGCAACTCTACAACGGTGATCGCCTTACCGCCGCGTTCTTCCGCCTCGGCAGTATGGTTAGCAACTAAAGGATGTGTTCTCAGAAAATCTCCTAGACCTCGCCGCAGCGCTCCAGTTCCGTGTCCATGAATAATGCGTACGCTTGGCAGATGGGCCATCGCCGCGTCGTCCAGAAATTTGTCCACTTGCTCCGTCGCCTGCTCCACGGTCTGCCCAATCACATTGATTTCGTTCGCAACTCCAAATCGAGACGGCGCGCTGAACGATCCACTCGCTGCTCTAGAACTTAATACTTTTCCCGCTGGGGCGGACTCTACGCCCGTAATTTCTTCCGCAGCAATCTTCATCCGCAACGGTCCCGCCTCAATCTCGGCATTCCTGCCATCCAATCGCCGCAGAATCACCGGCTTTGTAAACCCGCGCACGCTAATCTTCGCGCCCGGCTGCAGCAAGTCCGCGTTCACCGGACCTGCGACGCCGGTCGCAACGCCCAAGTCCTCTTGCGATTCAGAAATCGTCTGCACCACGGCGGTGTTCAGTTCTTCTCGCGCCTCGCTCCGAACCTCGCCCAATTTTCGCCGTGAAGTTTTTTCAATCTGCCCTCGCAGCTCGCGTTCCTTCACCGCCTCCACCACACGCGACACGTTTTCCTCGAACCGTTTCTGCATCTCTGCAAACTGCGCTTCCAGTTCCTGGATGCGCTTCTGCTGCCGTCCAACCCACTCCGTGCGAAGCTTCGCACGTTCTTGCTCTAATGTGCGTCTTTCTTCCACCATCTGTTTCTGCATGCGGTCCAATTCTTCGCGGCTACGATGCAAATACGCAATCAAATCCGCCGCTTCGCGCGATTCCGGCGAAAGCAGTGTCCGCGCGCGCTCGATAATTCCTTCCGCCAATCCCAGTCGCCGCGCAATGGCAATTCCGCTCGATCCGCCCGGTACTCCAACCATCAACCTGTAGGTCGGCCGCAGGTTTACATCGTCAAATTCCACCGCGCCATTCAACACGCCTTCCGCCGTCGAAGCGTACGCTTTCAGCCGGTCATGGTGCGTCGTGGCCAGCACGAAGCACCCTTTCGCGCGAAATTCCTCCAGCAACGCCACCGCCAACGCCGCGCCTTCTTCCGGAGCCGTTCCTGTTCCCATTTCATCCACGAGCACGAGAGAATTTTCGGTCGCCTTCGCTAGAATCGATTTCAGATTCAGCATGTGCGCGGAAAACGTCGAAAGGTCAGCCGCGATCGATTGCTCATCACCAATGTCCACCAATACAGAATCAACCAGCGGCAGCACCGCGCGTTGCGCTGCCACTGGAATGGCGGACTGTGCCGCAAGCGCAGCCAGGCCGGTCGTTTTCAAGGCAACCGTTTTTCCTCCGGTATTCGGCCCGCTGATCACCAGCAAGCGCTCTTCCCTGTTCAGCGACAAATTCATCGGCACGATCGTGCGGCTTTCGCGCTTCAGCTTGTCTTCCAGTACCGGATGCCGCGCCGCTTCCAGCCGCAACTCGCCGGCATCGGAAAATTCCGGCAGCGCCGCGTCAAAATCTCGCGCGAAGCGGGCACGAGCAAACACCCCATCCAGCATTGCGATCGTTTCCGCCGCCGCAACCAGCTCTGGCCGTACAGCTTGCAAACGTTCTGTTAATTCCCGCAGCACGCGCAAAATCTCCGCAGCCTCATCCTCCGCCAACTGCACCAGCTGATTATTCGGTTCAACGGTTTCAAACGGTTCCAGAAACACCGTCTGCCCCGTAGCACTCGCTCCGTGCACGACTCCCGGTGTGCTCCGCCGGTTTTCCGCACGCACTGGTATCACAAAACGATCATTGCGCAGCGTGACGTAGTCTTCGCCCGCTTCGGCATTTCGCGAACGCAAAATCTGCTTCAACGTTTTCTGAATCGATTCGCGCGTCTGCGCCATGCTCGCGCGAATCCGCCGCAACGCCGGCGACGCATCGTCGCTGATTTCTCCGTTGGGAAGAATGCATCGCCGGATGGCCGCGAGCACATCGCGAAAATCCCCGACATTCGCCGCACGCGTGTTCAACAGCGGAAATTTCGCAGCTTCCTCGCGAAATTGCACGCGCATCCAGGACGAGATTTCGAGCAACACCCCCGCATCAAGAAATTCCGCAGCCTCCAGCGCCACTCCCGGGCCCTCGATCTTTGCCAGCCACGTTTCCGGATCAGCCAGTCCGCCAAACCCCAATTCGTTTCCGCTGCGCAGCCATTCCCGCGCTTCGCGTATCAACGCAAACTGTTCCTGCAAAAATCCCGCATCTTGCGAAAATGCCAACGCTTCGATCGCGCGGCGCCCCGGCGCGCACGTCGTCCTCTGGCGCAGCAATTCCCGCAGCTTGTCAAACTCCAGTACGTCTTGTGCGCTTCGGCTCATTTCTTCTTGCCTTTGTAGCGGCCGCCTTCTGATTGCTCGCGCGGGGCGGGAGGTGTCCGGTTTTCCGTTCTCCTTTTCCGTTTTCTGTTTTCCGTTTTTCGAATTTCGCGTTTCGAATTTCGGTTTTGTCCTTCTATCTCATCAACGCTCGCTGCAGAAAATCCGTCGCCTCTGCCGGTGTTCGAGCTGTATGCACCAATTTGCCGTTTGATTCGCCCCACACGGTTGGATGTCCCAACTCCACTTCTCGCACGCGCTCCAGAATTGGCGTCCAAAAATCGCCCAGCACCACCATTGGTTTTCCAGCGATCACGGATTTGTTCAACATTTCCCACACCACCGCAAGTTCTACCAGCGTTCCCGTGCCACCTTTGCATGCCACAAAGCCATGCGCGAGCCGCACCAGTTCAAACAATCGTTCCTGCCAGGTCTTCATGCGAATTTCTTCATCAATCCACCGATTGACCTGCGGTTTGAAGAATTCTGCGGTAACACCATACGTTTTTGCGCCGACGCTTCTCGCGCCGCGCGACACCGCCTCCATCACGCCGCCATAGCCGCCGCTGCAAACGGCAAACCCAGCTTCGCCAAGCGCTCGTCCAAGCATCATTGCTTCCTCGTAATCGGCTTCGTTTTCGCGAGGACGCGAACTGCCAAAGACTGTGATGATCCGCTCCATTGCCCGTTCTTCCAAAAAAATCACTGCGCCTTTAGGCAACACGCCGGGCCCGTCGCATCAAACTCCTCGATCATCGCGATGCTCAACGCATCTAGCGCGTCCGTCGCTTCGTGACTCTTCGAACCCATGTTATTGCTTAAAAACGAAAATACCAGCCGCCTTCCACTCGGCAGGTCAGCGTAACCCGATCGCGTTCGCACATGTTCGACTGAACCGGTCTTCGCATGCAACCTTCCCACGGCGATGCTGTTCTTCATTCGATCCTCGAGCGTCCCATCTATGCCGGCGACCGGAAGCGATTCAAAATACGCTCTGAACCACGGCTGTTTCTGCGCATACAGTAACAAAGCCACCACCGCGCGCGGCGTCACCAGATCGTGCCGCGACAATCCAGAACCATCCGTCTGCACTACATCGCCTGGCGGTATTCCTGCAATCGAATAAAAGCTCGCCGCAAAATTCGCCAAATCCTCCGGCGTGCTCCACACACCGTTTTGCCTGGCCGAGGTACGCAACAGCATTTCCGTGTGCAGATTCTGGCTGATTTTGTTTACCAGCTTTACGGACTGTCCCAGCGGGATCGATATGTGCTCCGCAAGCACAATTCGCTTTTCTCCCTCCGGTGGGCCAGGTGGCAAAGAAAGCTGGCGCGCCGTGCCGCTAACTTTGATGCCGCGGTCTTCTAGAAGGCGTTTCAGCATGGCGGCGGCGTGCAGCGCAGGCTCCTGGATCGCCAGTGTCAGTTTGCGTTGATTGCTTTTTGCAGGCAGCGTTCCAAGAACCGTCACCACATTCGAGCCCGGGTCGCGTTTGAGCGTCAGGTCAGGTTTTACTCCGGTCGCCGAAGTAATCACCTGGTTGTCCACTGTAAATTCCGGTGCTGTCGGCGCTACAACCGCATCGACGCGATCGCCTGCGTTGTCTCCCGGCGTGAGTGTCAGCTGAACCGTGTTGTCGTCCAGCACGATCGCGGAAATCGCCGCGCCGTACTCCCAGACCATGTCATCAATTTCCCAGCCGTTCGGGTACCGATCGCGCGGAAAATAACTGTCGTCGCCTACAATGTCGCCGGATATTTCCTTGACGCCCTTCGCGGCGATCGCATCCGCCAATTGAACGATCACCTTCTCGGAAGGACCGATAAACTCTTCCTTCAAATCGAATGGAAATTTGCGGTTTGAAAGATTGGGATCGCCGCGGCCCACGAGGTACAGCGGACCTGCAATTTTTCCATCAGCCGTGGCCTCCGTTAGAGATTCCAGCGTGGTTCGGAAACGATAATCCGGACCGAGCGTCGCCAGCGCAAGAGCCGTCGTAAACAATTTCATGTTCGACGCCGGAACAAAATATCTGTCCGCATTCTGTTCGAAAAGCACCTGGCCGGTATTCGCATCGGCGATCAGGATGCCCCACTCGCCTTTGGCCGGCTGCCCGCTTCCTAAAATCATTTGTGTGCGCGCGCCAAAAAGTTCCACTGGCGAAAGGCTGTGCGCCACTTCCGGGCCATTTGTCTTGCCTTTCTGTTTCGCGTCCCCGCAACATTTTTCCCGGGCTGGCGTGGTTTCCTGCGCATGCCTGGTTTCCGCGCGCGGCTTGCTTTCTTGAGCTTTGCCGGCAACCGCCAGCGAAAATGCAAGCACACCGCAAATCAGCCAGTTTTGAGCGCTTCGCGCCATAACCATGGACACCATATTCCCCTGCTGGATAATTTCCGTCGAGCCAAGTATATTCCATAAGCCACGGAACATTTCCTCGGAGAGGCGCGGCATTGCCGCCTTCCCCCAATATTGGATTCGGGGCTCCGCTGTACGAATGTTTTATCGAAATCCCCCGCACACGCGGGCACGTCCTTCAGTCGGAGTAGGAATCATGTTTGCACACAACCCCCTCCACGGATCCGGAGCGGGATTCCCGCATCCGGCTCTTACCTTAGGTGATGACGCCCGTGCGCCGCAGGGAATAGGGATGGCAGACGGTAGGCGGAGGCAGCCAGCGAGTGATGAGGCGCCGCATGCGATCCCAGAGTACGCGGCCGTTCTGGCTGCGCCGCGACAGCGCGCGATGCCAGAGCCGCCCTACTTGGAACCGAAAAATCCACAGCGCGTTTTGATTCAGGGGCACACCGTAATACCGGATGTGTCCACGCACCACCGCTTGCAACCACTTGCCTACTTCGGGAATGGGTTCATGCATCCGTCGCTGAAGTTCGGCTTTCACCTCGTTCAGTTTCGTCTGCAACCTTTTGCGGATCGTTTGCCGCAGCACCGTGAACCGTCCGTTGCTCCTCTTCTTCACACAGATATGTGTGAAGCCAAGAAAGTTGAACGTCTCCGGTTTCCCTTCTCCACGCCACTGCCGTTGGTCGATCGCATACGGACCGAACTCCAGCAGTCGCGTTTTCTCAGGATGCAATTCCAAGTTGAACTTTCGCATTCGTTCCGTAAGTTCCGCTCGGAACTGATCGGCATCCGCTTTGCTGTGAAATCCAACCACGATGTCATCCGCAAATCGCACCACGATCACATCGCCGTGCGCGCGCTTCTGACGCCATGCTTGGACCCACAGGTCGAATACGTAATGAAGATAGACGTTCGCCAAAAGCGGCGAAGCACTTCCGCCTTGAGGCGTCCCCTCTTCCACTCGTATTCGTTTCCCATCCTCCAGCACGCCGGCGTTCAACCATTTCTGGATGAGCCGCACGACGCGCCGGTCTGCAATCCGATGCTCGACGAACTTCACAAGCCATTCGTGCGAGAGGCCATCAAAAAAGCCTTTGATGTCCAGGTCGAGCACCCAGTTCACTTTTCTCGTCAGCAGTCCCGTGTACAGAGCATCCAGCGCTCGTGCACGGGGTCTCTGACCGCGCGGGACTCTGGCACACCTCGCGATATCGGTGCACCCGATGGGGCCTTCCGCTTCTCCTTACAGCGTCGGCGTCCCGGAGTGAGTTTCTTACGCGGTTGTATACCCGGCCCGCACGTTCCCCTGTCAACGCTTCGACGCCGCTCTCTTACGAGCGGCTCCGCATGACTCGGGGCCGATGTGGGTCGCTGCTCCACTTTCGTATGACTTTTGCATCCATTACACCTCGCCGGTTTAACCGGCGCACAAGGAGACACAAAATGAAAAAGCCACTGGCCATGTTTCTCGTGTTGGCTCTTCTGGGATTGCCGCTCGGCGCAGAAGACAAAAAAGAAGCCGAGCGCCTGCAGAACTGCGCGACCGTCATTAAGGAAATCATGGATATTCCTGATGACATTCCCCAGGATCTTATCGACAAGGCGGAATGCATCATTGTTTATCCATCGGTGCTGAAAGCGGCGTTTATCGTTGGGGGCAGTTACGGTCGTGGCGCTATGACCTGCCGCAGCGGTGAACATTTCACTGGACCCTGGAGCGCGCCAACGATGATGGCCCTCGAAGGCGCGAGCCTTGGCTTTCAACTCGGCGGTCAAGCGACGGACTTTGTTCTACTTGTCATGAACCCGCGCGGTGCTCGTTCGATTCTTTCAAGCAAGGTCAAGCTTGGGGCCGACGCTTCGGCCGCTGCCGGCCCCAAGGGCCGCAACGCTGAAGCTTCGACCGATGTAACTCTTCGCGCCGAGGTCCTCACCTACTCCCGCGCTCGCGGACTTTTTGCGGGTATCTCCCTTGCCGGTTCGACGGTACGGCCAGACAACAATGCAAACGAAAAGGTGTACGACAAAAAAGTGGAAGCGCAAGACATCGTTTTCAAAGGCACGGTACGCGTGCCAACTGCCGCACAACCACTGGTTGCTTATCTGAACAAAAAGTCTCCGAAGAATCTGTCTGATCCTGATTCACTAAAGTAAGAACAATTCAACTCTTCGCAAATGAGCGTCTTCCGCCCGAAGGCAGAAGACGCTCATTTGTTTATGGCTTGCGGTCTTTGCCCGGATGACCTATAGTCATAAATGAGCACCAGTCATGAAACGCCCTTCCCGATCCAAATCCCGTCCTGCAAAAGCCTTTCCGAAGTCTCGGCGCCTCCGCCGCAGCGCGGAACTCCGCGACCGTTTGTTCCGCGCTGCGCTCTCTCTGTTCGCGAAAAAAGGCTATGCCGAAACCACCGTGGAGGACATCACCGAGGCGGCCGACGTCGGCAAGGGCACTTTCTTCAATTATTTCCCGAGCAAAGAGCACGTTCTGATGGCATTTGGAGAAATGCAGCTGGGAAAACTCGCGAGCATCGTTCAGGAAGCGAAAAAATCCGATCTGCCGATGCAGGAAGTGCTGCGGACTCTAGTCCTGCGCATGACGGAAGAGCCCATCCGTAACCCAGCGATTGTTCGCGCGCTACTGCAAGCGAATCTCGCTTCGGTGCCGGTCCGCGGAGGGATGTTGCGCATTCACGATCGAAACCGGGCGTTGCTGGGCCAACTGATCCACCATGGCCAGATGCGCGGTGAAATTCGCACGGACTTTCGAGCGGAAGAGATTGCGCAAGTCTGGCGGCAAACGATCTTTGGAACGCTTTTGTTCTGGTCGCTGATTGGCGACCATACGCTGCCCGAACGCGTTGAGATGTCGGTTCGGCTGCTGTGGCACGGAATCGCCGCCAGGGAAACGAAAAAAGTTTCTGCAGAAAAGATGAAAAGGGGCACGGTGAAAGAATGAACGGAAAGCGAATCGCCACCCTCGTTGCCGTGGTCGCCATCGCGGTGACCGCTGGAATTCTCTACGGCGGATGGTTTCATCGCGACAACGCGTTACAAGGTTCCGGCACAGTGGAAGCGCGCAACATTCGCGTGGGTTCCAAAATTGGCGGCCGTATCGACAAATTGCTGGTCCGGGAAGGTGATACCGTCGAAGCCGGGCAAGTTCTAATGTCTTTCGACGATAAGGAACTTCTTGCTTCGCTGGCGCAGTCCCGTGCTTCGGCGGAAAAAGCGAAACGTGGTTACCGTCCCGAAGAAATCGCCGAAGCGCGTGCCGCCGCACAGCAGGCCAAAGCCGATTCCGACATGCGGAAGAACGGCTATCGCAAGGAAGACATCGCAGCAGCGCAAGCCGACGTCGATCGCGCTGCGGCGGATGAAATGCGGACGCGGCTTGATTTTCAGCGCTACGAAGCGCTCGCGCAAAAAGATTTGGTTTCCAAACAACAGCGCGATACGGCCGAAGCCAATTGGAAAGTGGCCGTTGCGCAAAAAGAAAACGCGCAACACAAACTCGACCAGCTGAATCGCGGTTACCGTCCGGAAGAAATTGCAAGCGCCGAAGCGCGCTACGCGCAAGCGCAGGCCACGCTCGAGAAATTGCAGCGCGGTAACCGTCGCGAAGATATCGACTCGGCACAAGCAGCGCTGGCGTACGATGAAGCGCGTTTTCGTGAGCGTCAGGTTGTCGCACCGACTGCCGCGACGGTGGAAGTTCTTGACGTACGGCCCGGTGACCTGATTTCTCCGAACACGCCGGTAGCAACACTACTCGAACGCGATCAGATATACGTCCGCATTTACATTCCAGAGACAGAAGTCTCCCGCGTGCGCATCGGCCAGAAAGCGCAGGTGAGTGTCGATTCCGTAGGTCGACAGGTTTTCGACGGCGTGGTTGAACAGATCAACCAGCAAGCGGAATTTTTGCCGCGTAACGTGCAGACGCGTGAAGAACGCGTGCACCAGGTTTTCGGCGTGAAGATTCGCATTGATGACACATCGCACCGCGTGCTGGCGGGAATGGCCGCGGACGTAAAACTTTTGGGCGAGAAATAGCGATGTCTGCGAATAACAGCAAAACGAACGGCGAGCCAGATGGAACCGATCCCGCAATTTCCGCCCGTGGGCTGGTGAGAAAATTTGGAAACTTTACTGCCGTGAACGATGTCAGCTTCACCGTAGCGCGCGGAGAAATTTTTGGTTTTCTTGGACCCAACGGCAGCGGCAAAACCACGGTGATCAAAATGTTGACGGGTCTGCTTCCGCTGAGCGGAGGCGAAGCCAGCGTCGAAGGATTGAACGTGCGCACGGATGCGGAACGGGTGCGCGAGCGAATCGGCTACATGTCGCAGAATTTCAGCCTGTATCCCGACCTCAGTGTTAAAGAAAATCTCACATTCTACGGCCGGGTTTACGGTCTCAGTCCGGACCGCCTGAAAAAACGCATGGACGACGTGATCCAGATGAATGGTCTCGAGCCGTATCTGGACCGTCTTGGGGCGCAACTCTCCGGCGGATGGAAGCAGCGTCTGGCGCTGGGCTGCGCGATGCTGCACGAGCCAAAACTGCTTTTTCTGGACGAGCCGACTGCCGGAATCGACCCCGTCGCGCGGCGGCAATTGTGGGATTTGCTCTTCGAGCTATCCGGACACGGCATCACATTTTTTGTGACCACGCACTACATGGATGAAGCGGAGCGTTGCAGTCACGTGGCCTACATTTATTACGCAAAGCTGATCGCGGACGGAACTCCCAATTCCCTTCGCGAACTTCCTGACGTGACGCCGCAAGGAACGATGCGCGTGGAAATCACGACGCCGGAAGTTACCCGCGCGTTGAAAATTGCGCGACAAATTCAGGGTATTCGCAGCGCCACGATTTTTGGCCAGTCGATACACGCGCTGATTGATGACCATTTCAATCTCGAAGATTTGCGCGAGCAACTTCAAAAGCAAGGCATCACCGTCGCGGAGATTCGCCCTCTGGCGCCGAGCCTCGAAGATGTCTTTGTGGAGCTGACGCGCAAGAATCAAAATAATCAGTCGGAGGCCGCGCGTGCGTGATATTTTTCGCGGATTCGGCGCGGTTTTTTATAAAGAGACGCTACACGTGCGGCGTGATTTTGGAACGCTATTTTTCTCGCTGATCATTCCGTTGCTCCAGATGCTGCTTCTTGGCTACGGCATCGATACTAACATCCGGCAAATCAATACCGTGGTATTCAACGCGGATGGCCGCCGCGAGAGCCGCGAACTGCTGGACCGCCTGAAAAACTCAGACACATTTCATCTTGTGCGTTATGTGAATACGGACCATGAAATGAACGAGATGATTATTGCCGGCAAAGCGCGCGTTGGCATCAAGATTCCCGTCGATTACTCGGATAAATTGCTGCATAAGATGAGTGCGCAGGTTCTGGTGCTGATTGATGGCTCCGATTCGTCGGTGGCGGGCCAAGCCATCAATGTGACCACGTCGATCGGACTGGATGAATCGTTGCGCCGCGTGCTGGTGAACAATGAAACGTTCGCGGTGGACATGCGGCCCAAGTTGCTGTTCAATCCGGATTCGCGCTCGCCCAATTTTTTCCTGCCGGGACTGACGGCGATTCTGCTGCTGAACGTGACAACATTCCTGACTGCGTTTTCGATCGTGCGGGAAAAAGAACGCGGCACGCTGGAACAATTGTTTGTTACGCCAGTGAGGCCAATGGGATTGCTGCTGGGCAAGCTTTTGCCCTATCTGGTGATCGGCTTTTTTGAATTGTGCATGATTTTGACGTTCATGCGATTTGCATTTCATGTACCGATCCATGGCAGCGTTATTTTGCTGGCATTTCTTTCATTGCCATACATTTTCGTTTCACTGTCACTGGGAATCCTGATTTCGAGCAAAGCGAATTCGCAATCGGAAGCGATGCAACTGGCCTTTCTTACGATTCTGCCGAGCATCTTTTTTTCCGGTTACATTTTCCCGCGGGAAACGATGCCGAAGATTTTCTATGTGATTAGTTATTTTGTTCCAGCAAGCTATTTCATCAACATCACGCGCGGCGTGATTTTGCGGGGCGCGGGTATCACTCACCTGTGGATCGACGCGCTGGCGCTTTTTGCGATGGGAACATTTTTGCTGGTGATTGCGGCGCGGCGCTTCCAAAACAAAGTCATCATGGCGTAGTTCCTTTCGACAGCGGTCGAGTTCTTTTAGGAAGGAAGCTTGGCCCGGCGCAGCAATTGTTGGAAGCGGGGGTCGGAACGTAACGAATCAAGTTGCGGGTCCGCGAACACAAATGGCATCAAGGAACGCGTCTGTACCCCTTTTTTCGAGCTCCGCGATAGCTCGGTCGCGGTCGCCCAACGCGGAATAAATAAGCGCGAGCATGTGCTCCTTACCGTCAAGCGCGCTGTTCTTCTCGATGGTCCTTAAGGCCTGCACGGCCTCGCGCCGCTTGCCCATGCTGGCATAGATCCGGGCCAACGGGAGCAGGCCTACGCTGCGGTCGCTCACGGCTTGTTGGAATTTCTTCACGTAGGTGAGCGCTTCATCCTAATTCCCCAGTTGTTCATAAGCATCTGCGATGCGGCCGAGGGCCGGAAGATAGCCTGGATCCAACTCGAGGGCCCGCTGGTATCGCGCGACCGCGCTTTCGTATTGACGTGCGCGGTAAAGGATCCTTCCCTCGTCGCAGATGTTCGGGGCTGAGAGTGGGTCCAGCTCCACGGCGCGGTGCGCAGCCGCGAGCGCTTCCTGGTGCCGGCCCGTGGCTTGAAGAAAATAGGCATAACCCACATAAGAGCCCGCAAGATTCGGATTTAATTCGATGGCCCGCTTGTATTCGGCCTCCGTACTTTGCCAGTCCCAGTCGGATTGAAAATGAATGCGTCCCAGTAGAGCGTGACCTTCCGCCAGTTCTCCATCCAGTTCGAGGGCCTTGAGCGTGGCCCGTCTGGTCTGATCCGCCATTTTGCCGATACCCAACCCACCCCAGACTTCGCGCTCGAAATAGGCGTTAGCAAGTCCCGCGTAGGCCTGCGCGTAATTGGGGTCGATGCGAATGGCCTCCTGAAAATATTCAATTGCCTTCGTTACGGCAGCGGGGTTTCTCTTGCTGGAGTGATAGTTGCCAAGCAGGTAGGCGTTGTAGGCGTCCGGGTTGATGGTGCGTGCGCTGGCGAGATGCTGCCGCTCCTGCGGTGTTAGGTGAACTCGGATCTCGCTGACGATGGCCTGAGCCAACTCACTCTGCATTACCGAAACATCTTGAGAGTCACGCTCGTAGGTCTTAGCCCACAGATGAACGATCGCGCGCGACCTGAACGTGGATGCCGTCATCGAGGGAACCGTTCAGCGCTCCGGCAATCGCGTCCGGGTCACCGCCCAGTTGATTCACGGACAAACAGACGGCTTCAGTTCGTCCCGCGTAACGATCTCGCCGCGACGCTCCAGCAGCACACGGAGTACCTGGAACGGCTGGTCCTGTAGGCGGACTCGCAAGCCGTGCTTCCAGACCTCACCTGAACGAAGGTCGACCTCAAAGCCGTCGAAGCGGAGCTTACCGGGGGATTGGGCGCTGGTAGCCACTGACTAACCCCTGTGGTGTGGCAGCCACTATAAGCCTGAACGCCTGTCATCGCAATTCCGTTCCCTTGGCTTAGCCAAGCAGCAACTCATTCAGCTTCATTGATTTGTCTGTCCGGAAATATTCCGGCAACAATCCAGCCGCGGTCCATGGACCCTGCAACTGACCGGCCCCACATTCGCCCCGACCCCACAGGAGGGCTCACATGAAAAAGCTCTTTAGAATTGCAGCGTTTTGTTTGTTGCTGCTCAGCAGCATTGCGGTGTCTCCGAGGCCGGTCGCGGCCGCCACGCCCGATCCCGTGCTGGAGTGGATCGGTGTCATGAACAATACGGTGATCGCGGGTGGTTCGAATTCGATCGTGACCACTCGCGTAGCAGCGATGGTGTCTGCGTCTGTTTTCGATGCCGTTAACGGCATTGACCCACGCTTTCAGTCCGTGCATGTGAAACCCGGTGCACCACAGGATGCCTCGCGGCGTGCCGCTGCGATTCAGGCTGCGTACGTGATCTTGCTTCACTCATACCCAGCGCAAAGCGCGGGGCTCACAGCTCAGCGAAATGCGTCGCTCGCGGCGCTCGCTCTTACCGAACAGGGGACAAACAGTTGCGGACGCTATTTGGGCCTGGAGGCTGACCGACGGAAACGCGCCCCCGCCGCCACCGTTTGTCGGCGTGCTTGGTATCGAGGGAACCCCGGGTGCGGTGGGCGTTTGGCGGCCAACACCTCCGTCTAATGCTCCTGGATCCGGCCCGCAGTTCGCGTCTATGACCCCGTGGGTTTTGACGCGGCCTTCGCAGTTCCGGCTGCCGCCTCCGCTGGCTCTCGACAGCCCCGAGTACGCGGTTGATCTCAATGAACTGAAAACTGTTGGCGTTCTTTCGGGATCGCTGCGTACGGCAGATCAGTCGGAGCTCGCGCTCTTTTGGCAAGGTAACACGCCCCTTTACTGGAACCGCATCGCCGCGCAGATTTCCGCGAAGCGCGGGCTCGCTCTAACCGAGAATGCGCATCTATTCGCTTTGCTGAACGTCTCCCTAGCCGACGCGGCAATCGCATGTTGGGATAGCAAGTACCGCTACGTTTTCTGGCGGCCGATCACAGCGATCCGGACGGGTCTCACTCCCGCCGACGCCGATCCGACCTGGGAGCCATGGCTGGATTTTTTCAAGAGCGGCACTCCCGCACATCCAGAGTATCCATCGGCCCATTCCTCGGTGAGTGGCTCCGCCGCGTTCGTCCTCGCCGCCGCGTTTGGAGACAATACGGCATTTACGGTCACCTCGGATGTACGTCCCGGCACACGCTCGTTTTCGAGTTTCTCAAGCGCGGTCGCCGAAATCGCGGATGCGCGCGTTTTTGGCGGGATTCATTTCCGAACCTCGTGCGTGCGCGCAAATGCGCTGGGAAGAACCGTGGCAGATTACGTGTCGAGACACGCAATGCGTGCGCTAGGTGACAACCAAAACGATGAGCAAGACTAGCCTGAGAGGCTTCGTTAACCGCCTGGGATGAAATTTCAGAGGGCGCCAAAGAAAAAACTATTGGAAGAAGTTCTACTCCAGCCACGGATTGATTCCGGCTTTATCAGACTCGGAGTGAGGCTCTCGGCTCGATCGCTCATCTGAAGAGAATAGCCATTCGCAAGGTAAGACGGGATGTCGCGGCAATCGGTGACCGGAATATATGGGCCTTCTTTTCCCAGCTGGACGTGGTACCGGTCATCTTTGAATCGGTGCGGAAGCAAACGGGTTCCGCGATTTTTTCCGCGAGACACTCTGGCAAACAGCATGAATCGCCTCCTAGAGAAATAAATCCCGGACATTTTACAAACGGCGAGGCTGTGCCAGTAGTGGCAAGTCTGTGGAAAAATGTGAATCGTTTTTATGCGGTTGAATTGGTCAGAAGCCAAAATTTATTCGTAACGCAAGGCAACCATTGGGTCGACTTTAGTGGCGCGACGCGCCGGAATGAAACAAGCCAGCAGCGCAACCCCGACGAGGAGCAGTGTGACCCCGCCGAAAGTCAGTGGATCGGTGGCAGTCACGCCAAAGAGCAGCGACTCCACAGTGCGCGTTAGTGCCAGTGAACCGGCAATGCCAATCGCCACACCGATGAAGATCGTGCGCAATCCCTGGCTCAGGATCATCCTCAGAACGTCGCCTGAGGCCGCACCGAGAGCGACACGTACACCAATCTCGCGCGTGCGGCGGCTGACGGAATAGGCCATCACGCCAAACACGCCCGCCGTCGCGAGCAACAGCGCAACGATTCCGAAGAATCCGATGAGAATTACATTGAATCTCCGCGAGCCCAGCGAAGCGGAATAGACTTGCGAAAACGTCCGGAACCTCGCCGGAATCTCCGGGTTGAGGTCCTGCAGGATTCCTCGCGCAGCCGAAGCGACGGACTGCGTGTTGGCATCACTCAGCATGGTTAAGGTGATCGCCGCGCGCGGCCGCTGGAACAAATTCACGTAGACGGTCGGACGCGGCGGTACATCGAGGCCATATTCGTGAGTGTCGCCCACGACGCCGACGATGGTCAGCAAACGCAAGTCGCCATCCATGTTTCCAAACTCAATGGTGTGGCCGATGGGGTCCTGATTTGGCCACCGGTCGCGCGCAAGCGATTCGCTGATGACGGCAACATGCGAAGGATTCGCGCCGTCGCGCTCGTCAAAGATTCGTCCCCGAATGAGGGGAATTCCGAGAACCTGGAAGTATCCGTCGGTAGCGACGCAGAAATCCGCATTGCCAATGCGTTCTTTTTGCTGGAACATCGCGCCAAGACCATCCGTGGTCTTGGGCATCTCCTTCTGCGAGATGAGCAGAAACATTCCGTCGGGAAGGCCACCATCCATGGGCAGGCCGCTCGTCGCGCCGACGTTGTGCACGCCCGGTAATTGTTTGAGCCGGTCGATCAGGTTTGAAAAGAAAATCGCCTGACTTGCCTTTACCTTCGGATCGTCCACCCACGGAAGCGCGACGTCCATCGTGAGAATTTTATCCACGCGGAACCCAGGATTCACTTCGAGCACTTTCATCAGGCTGCGCCCGAGCAATCCCGCTCCGACCACGAGAACCAGCGTAATGGCGATCTGTGCAGCCACGATGACCCGGCCAACGCGCTGGCTTCCGTGGAAGCCCGCTTGTCCCCGACCGCCTTCGAAAAGGCCCTTGCGCGGGTCGCCGGACGTCGCTCGAGCGGCGGTGAACACTCCGAGGCTTGCGGCGACCGTGGCGGAAAGGAGGAACGCAAACACCAGTACCGGAATACTGACCGAGACGCTGTCCAGCCGCGGGAGATTTTGCGGAGCAAGCGCAACTAATCGCGCCACGCCCCAGAACGCTCCGAGTACACCGAGGCCTCCGCCAACGAGCGAAAGGAGAATAGCTTCGGTAAGAAATTGACGGATCAGCCGTCCACGCGCGGCACCGAGCGCAGTGCGAATGGCCAGCTCACGATCTCTCACCGACGCTTGCGCCAGCAGCAAATTCGCCACGTTCGCGCACGCCACCAGCAGCAGAAATCCCACCGCACCGAGCAGAACCAGCAGCGGCGAACGAGCATCGCCCGTGATCGAGTCCTGCAGCGGGAGGACAATTCCATCCTTGAGCAGATAATCTCCTTGCTCGCTCGATGAATCGTGAATGCGACGCGCGATCGCGCTGATGTCTTGATTCGCTAGTTCGACCGTCACACCGTCGCGCAGACGTCCGACTGCATAGTAGTTGTGCGACGTCCTGCTTGGATTTTCGCCCTCCAAATCGGCCGGCAACCACAGAGCCACGCCGAGCGGGAAGTGAAACCCAGCCGGGAGCACGCCGATAGCAGAGTAGACCGCGCCGTCAATCTTTAGGTGCGACTCGGAAAGGTCCGGCGACGATCCGAGATACTGCCTCCAGTATCCATAGCTGACAAGAACGACGGGCGCGGCACCTTTTCTCGCATCGCTGGCGGTGAAATCCCGCCCGAGAATCGGCTGAACGCCGAAGACCTTGAGAAAATCGGGTGAGACGACGCCAACCGTGGTGCGCGTCGCCTGAGAGGCACCCGAAACGGATGCGATGTTGTCATGGTATTTTGCAATCGCCTGAAAGCTGCGGTTTTGATCGCGAAAGTCGTCGAAGTTCGGGTCCGCAACGCGGGACCACCGGCCCTTCGAGTTGACCTCGAAGACGGCCATGATGCGGTTCGAATCGGTGTACGGCAACGGGCGCAGCAACACGCCGTATACAACGCTGAAGATTGCCGTGGCCGCTCCAATGGCCAGCGCGAGCGTAAAGACCATGACTGCGGTAGCACCAGGGTTTTTCCGGAGTTGGCGGAAACCATAGCGGCAATCGGAGAGCACAGAGCGGAGCCAATTGCCTATCCGTTCCTGGCGAACCTGTTCTTTCACCTGTTCGATGCCCCCCAATTCGATCTGCGCCGCGCGTTGCGCTTCGTGCGGCGGCATCCCCGCACGAATGTTTTCTTCAATCAGCATTGCAAGATGGGAATGAACTTCATGATCGAGGTCTGCTTCCACACGGCGAGACGAGAAAAGATTTCGCAAGAGGCTTCGAGCTTTCACAAAGAGCGGCATACTGAAATCCTCTCTACGATGTTTCCAAGGCTTGCGCGATTGCCCAAGAAATGCGGCCCCATCGTTTGGTTTCGGCTTCGAGTTGCTTCCGTCCGGCTTTGCTCAAACGATAGTATTTCGCGCGGCGGTTATTTTCGGACTCTCCCCAAAAGGAGGAAATCCAACCTTCTTCTTCCATTCGGTGTAGGGCGGGAAAGAGGGAGCCTGGCTTAACAACAAAAGTGCCGCCTGTGATCTGCTGGATCCTGCGCGAGATTCCCAACCCGTGCATCTCGGCAACGACAAGCGATTTCAAGATCAGCATATCCAGGGTTCCCTGCAGAAGGGTTGTCGGTTCAGGGTTCAAGACCTATCTCCTATCGAAATTCTATAGGAATCATATTCATCTACGTATAGAGTGTCAATAGGAAAGCGATCCAGCAACAAAAAAACTGGGGTTGAGGTCGTGCTTTGCAGGGACCCCACCAGGCTGCGCTGGTTATGCTGGCGGCAGCTGGCCCCAGGTTTCGACGACGCGTGGCATGCAACCGATGGTTCCAGGAGTGCGGGCGTAGGTGTAGAGTTCGTCGACGATGCGGTCGATTTCGATCCGCGACGCGAGACCTTCCGCCATTACAGCATCAGCGATGTTTTCCATCGTGAGAGGGCTTATCAGTTTGACGTCGCCATCCAAGCCTGCCGGCTGGGCGACACTCATTTGAACATTTTCGAAACCAGCAGCGGTAAGGATTGTTGGCAAGCGAGGACCGATGTTTGGGTCTCCGCCGCGGCGTTTCACTGCTTCGGTGTACAGCGTGACGTAGCGGGCAAGTGCGGGACTATCCGGATAGCTGAAATATCCACGGAAGTCGATGTCAGCGACGACCAAGGTGCCGCCGGGACGCAGAGCCTGGCGGATTTTAGCGACGAGGGAACAGGGATCCGGCAAGTGGGTCAAAAGGAATCTGGCGTAAGCAAAATCAAATTCCGCCGTGGGCTCGGTTGCGCAGAGATTGCAGGTGCGAAATTCGAGGTTAGGAAGATTCAGCGCTGCCGCTTCTTCCCGCGCGATGGCAATCTTGACGTCGTCAATGTCCATAGCGACGACTGTTCCACTCGGGCCAACCAGGCGCGTAAGTTCGCAGGAGACGTCGCCTCCGCCGCAGCCGATATCGAGACACGCCATGCCGGGACGAATGCCCGCTCGATGAAGGAGATTGAGCGTCGAGGGCCACATGACGCGAGAGAGAATCCGGAGGCGAGCTCTTCCTTCAATGCCGCCGCGGATAACGTAATGAGACTTGTCAAGGCTTTGGCTGGGAGTGGGCATCTTGGCCTCCCCTATGAAGGTGCCGCGAATATTAGCGATAGAAACGGCGAGAAGCGAGCCTTATTGTGGAGCCGTTCTGCGTCTCTTCGCCATGCACGGTCCAGCCCTGGGGAACCGTGTAGCGGAATCCAAAGAACTGGCTGGCATAGACACCATCCAGTACTTTGCCGTTATCGGGGCGGCCGGGAACATGTGCGCCGCTGGCGTCTCTTGCTGATTTCTCGGGTTTTGCAAAAACCGTGTCGGAGATCTGCTGGTTCGGGTTAATGTCATAAACATTCATGCGCATTGCCATCTGACTGTTGACGATGCGCATTTTGGTAGGAATCTTCACGCCAACACCGGCGATTTCCTTGTAATCGTCGTAATAATACGTTTTTGGGTGGGCTTCGGGCGCTGCGATCTCCTTGTACCCGGCTTCAAGCCCGGTTTGTTTGCCAAAGTAGCATTCTTGTTTGCGGCCATCTTTGAGGACGCCTTCGAGAACATACACGGGAAGCTCGTTGAATTTGTCCTCGCCTTTTACGCGCAGCTCGGAAAAGCTTTTTGCCCGGTGGAGCTCGGAATAAAAATCGGCTTCGCCTTTGATCTCCTCGAGCCGCGGCCCTTCAAGCGTGCTTAACCCGTCCTTGCTGTCGTCACCCCACCCGGTCTTGCCATCGTACGCACGGCAAGTGAAGTATCCGACGTTCAGTGTGAGGCAGAGAGAGATTCTGTTTGGGGCCTTGGAGTTGACCTCGAGTTTGCCCGCCATGAACTTTGCCGTGTCGTCGGAGACGTCTGCCTTCCAGTTCAGGGAAGTCATTTTCAGCCAAGCGGCCATTCCTCCGGTTGCGCGGACCGATTTGTCGAGGATTTCATTGACGGTGGGAAGTGGCTGGGGTTTTGCCGCAGCGGCAGGAGCGCTTTGAGAGAAAACGGGCGGCAGGACGGCAAACAGACACGCGAACAGAACAGAAAGAACGTGTTTGAAGCTGGACATGGGACCTCCAGCACTCAAGATAGCTTTTTCTCACAGTTTTTGCGGGGCAGGAAAAGGTACAGGTGTGCATGAAATGGCACGGGGCGAAAAATTGGCCGACCGTGTTAAAGGGTGGGCAGTGAGACGACCAGCTCGCCCACCGACATGAAGATGGCCTTCAGGGACAATGCCCTGCGGTACTTGTTCTGCCCCTAGGTGGTCGTCGGGCCTGGTTACCAGGCGAGGGATAGCTGCGGGGCGGGTGCTACGGGTTGGCGGAGTTGCTCCCACGGGCGAAAAGTAAAGCCCAGTTTGGATTTAATGCCTGCGAGCCGGGCGGCGACTTTTTGGCGGTAGGGTTCGGGGGCGTAGGCGTTGTGGGTGTACCAAGATTCGTATTGGCGCACGAGGCGGGGAAATTTTTCGCGAAGAAATGGCAGGAACTGTTTCGCGGACGAGGGCATGAGGAAGAGGACGCCAGCGGCAATCCATTGAGCGCCGGCTTCTTTTGCGGCGGCAGCGAGGGCTTCGAGTTCGCCTTCGCGGTCGGTAATGCCGGGAACGAGCGGAGAGGCAAGGGCGCCGACGGAAATACCCGCATCGCGAAGTTTGCGGATGGCGTCGAGGCGCAGGTCGGGACGTGGAGCGCGTGGCTCTAGGAGCCGCGCGAGCCGCGGGCGCAACGTTGTGACAGTGATGTCCACGTAGAGGCGTGAGCGCCTGCAGATTTCCTGCAGCACGTCAATATCGCGAGTAATCAGATTCGATTTGGTGGTGATGGAGACACTGAGGCCATCGTGGCGTGCAAGTTCTTCGAGGCAGGCACGGGTGACACCGTATTCGCGTTCAGCGGGCTGATAAGGATCGGTCGCAGTGCCGATGCAGATATGTTCTGGTGCACCTTCGTGCCCGGAAGCGAAAGAGTATTTGGTAGCGATCTCACGGGTGAGCAAAACTGCGGCGTCTTTTTTGACGAAGATTTTTTTTTCAAAGGCGAGGCCATCCAGCTCCATGAATTCGTGTGTGTAGCGCGCATAACAGTATTTGCAGGCAAATTCGCAGCCGCGATAGGGATTGATGGTCCAGTCGAAGGGAACGCGGTTTGATTCGCATTTGTTCAAGATGGATTTCACCGGCAAAAGAAAATATTCGGGACGCTCCTCGGATTTGCGGCGTGTGGGAGCGGGTAGAGAAATCGAAGCGAGGCGGGCGATGCCGACCAGCAGCGCTGCACCGTCAGGTGCAAAGCCCGGTGCAGCGGCGTTTACAGTCACAGCAGCGTCCTTCCGGAAATCCTGCGAATTGCGGAGTGGTTGGCCGCAAGAGGCAGAAGCAGGCGGAGGGCAATCCGCGCCACTTTTGAGTGGAACGACGTCCGGAACGATTTCCGAAAGGGGGCTGCCCGGACCTGAGAGCGGGGCAAGCTCCAGAGTCCGTGTGTTTGGGCTACGATCAGGGCAAACAGGAAAGAGAGAAGCTGAGGAGAATGGAGCGCGGCGGCGGATAGGAAAGCCCGCCGGTTTAGATGAGGAAAGAACTGGAGACATAGCCCACCTCGATACGGGAAGAGTATTTCGCTTTTTGTTCGCCATGTCAAGAACTTTCGCTTTTCATTCGTATCAACGCCGAGGCGCGGCCTGAAGCGAGAAACGCACTTCGCCATTGTCACGCTAAGTTATAGTGAGTTGTTCAGGAAGATCTCGAGGCCGAAATGTCACCCATGCCCTTATTTTGTGTTCGGCGGTTCTGGATATTCGTAGCAGCTTCCACGCTCGCCGTTCATGGGCAAACCCCACCGAAACCGACTGGGCAAACGCCTGCGAGGCCTGCCGGACAATCGCCGGGAGCAGCGGGAGGCGCAAAGAAACCCGGTGCCTCGTCGGGCGTTTCCGTGGCCGCGCCACAATCGAAACACTATCCCATTCTCCTTATTGCCTCGGGAACGGAGCCGTTCTGGAGTGCGCGGATCGGGATGAAAGGCGCGGAACGCCTGGAGCGGGTGAGTTATCCGCCGATTACCCTCGAGCCTGGGGAGATCGTGACGGAGGACTCAGGGACAGCGTGGACGTATCACGCGAAGGACACAGGAACGAATGCGGATGTTGTGGTGAGATTGTCGCGGGAGGCATGCTCGGACGGCATGTCTGAGACGAAATATTCGTTCCGAGCGGTGGTGACGCACGCACAGATTGGTGAACTGAAGGGCTGCGCAAAGATTGCGGCAGAGCAATTTCCGGAGTTCAAACAGAAGAATCTGGTTGACGATGATCCGGAGAAGAAGAAGGTCGTGCCGCCCGCGATCACGGGTTTCAAACCGCCGGTGGCGGTAGCGTTTCTCGATCCTGCGGGAAAAGTGACGCTGGCGCGGGGAGAAGCGGCAAAGGTTGTGGCTCCGACGGGAAGTCAGCTATCACTTTCGCACGATGGAAAGCGGCTGCTATTTACGCGGGAGGAACCAGGAAAAGACCGAGCGATCCTTTTGTACGACGCAGTGACGGGAAAGACGACGGAGCTGCTGCGGGGGCCGGTGCAAAGCGCATTCTGGTCGCCGGACGATTCGCGCATCGCATTCATGAAATTTGCCGAGCCGGCGTGGACTGTGTGGACGATGCCGACTGGTTCACCGGACAAGGCGACGCAATTGAATACTAACGTGACCAGCAGCGGGGCGCTGACGCTGCACGGCTGGCTGGACGCGCACACGGTGATGGCGTCCGACAATTCAAAGCTGCACTTTTTGAAGACGGAGAGTCCGCCAACGTCGATCGCGATTCGGGATGTGTACGGTGACGGATTTGAAGTGATGAGCTCGGACACGATTCTGGCGAATCCGGTGAACCCAGATTTGCTGTTGGTGACGGCGTTTGTTTCGCATCCGAAGGCGGGGATGCCGACCGATGCGAAAACGGGATTCGGAAGTGCGGCATTTTTGTATGAACTTAAATCGAGGCGGCGAGTAGTGGTCACTCCGACGAATGTGTTTGTGCAGGATGCCGAGTGGTCGCGCGACGGGATACAGATTTTTTTCACGAACCGCGAGAAAGCGCCCGTGATTTGCCGGATTTTCTGGGACGGATCGGGATACAAGCGAGTACGCGGGGGCACCGGCTTGGTGGTGGGACAATAGCAGAAGGGGAAAACGCGAGGTGCGGCCATGACCAGGCGAAATGCGACGAGAGTGGCGGCGTTTGTGATTTTCGCCTCCATTCCGGCGACAATGGCAATGGCACAAGAAACACTGCCTGCGGCGCCTTCTGCTCCTAAATCGCATCGCATGCCGATGATGCAGAGGTTTTCGTACAACTGTGACGGTGGAGCAAAAGTTGTTGTGTTCTTGCGCGAGCGAAACGCGCGGGTGAGCTTTCAGGGCAAAGCGTATGCGATGAAGCAGGTGGAAGCGGCGTCTGGAACAAAGTATTCGGATGGCTCAATCGTTTGGTGGAGCAAAGGCGACGAAGGATTTCTGGAAGATAACACGAAGGCCGACCAGTCTGTGAGGCTGGCCGAAAACTGCAAGCTGGAACGTGCTCGTTCCGGCACGGCGGATTCTGGAGTGGTCAGCGGGACGGTGGCTTACCGTGAGCGCATGGCGATGCCGGAAAATGCGCTGCTGACGATTCAATTGCAGGATGTATCGGTGGCCGACAGTCCGGCAAAGGTGATTGCGGAACAGAGATTCATGTTTGCGGGACATCAAGTCCCGCTGCCGTTCGAAGTTCATTATGATCCCGCGAAGATCGACCCGAAGCATAGCTACGCACTGAGCGCACGGATTACCGTGGATGGGCAACTGATGTTCCTGAATACGACGACGTATCGGGTGATTACGCAGAGCAATCCAGTGAAGGCGGATGTGTTGCTGCAGATGGTAGAAGGCCAGACGAAATCACCCCAATAGTGGCTCGAAGCAGTAGCCCTTTGGTACAGGTGCCGTTTTGGCCGCCATGTGGGCTTGGGAGCACCGCCACGCAATTCAAGCTCTTATACTCCGAGAATGGCGTCCTCTCTTCAAGCTGAGCCTAAGCAGGTGAACATCCTGGTCCTCGACCAGGAAGGTCCGAGCGCGACCGCGCTGCGGCAGGTGCTGGACTCTGAAGGCTGGCGAGTGCGCGTGATTGCCGAGAGCAAATTGTTGCTCGCCGAATTGAAAACAGGTGAATGGTCGCTGGTGATCGCAAACATTGCGTTGCTTGGGCTCGATTCGCCGGGTTACTTGACGCTGCGCGAGCTTGCGGGTGTGCCAGCCGAAGAAGGCGGCCGGGTACGCACGCTTTTTCTGGTACCGGAAATGGCGGGGTGTCAATTCGTGGGTGTGCTGGAGAAGGCGCGGCTGCCGTATGTGGTGCGCCCGTATCATCTGCATGATTTCCTGGAAAAAGTGAGCGACCTGCTGGTCGAGGTGAACGCCATTGAAGCGCCGCTGCGCCAAGTACGCTACGAATTTGGCGGACTGCGTAAGAAAAAACGGGAAGCCAGCCGGACGACTTCGATGTTTGCTTCGCGCGACGAGTACTCGTACACAGAGGAAGAGCTAGCCGAATACGAGAAGCAGGAATCGGAGCATTCGCGTTCGAAGCGGAATAAACCGCTGACCAACCTGGGCGATCCCAACCGATAAGTTCGCAGTTCCTTTTCACATACATAAGCTGCAAGAAATTCCTCGTGGCGCGTTCTAACTGTGCAGAGTGGCCCGCGCGGACTGTACCGGCGTGTTGAATGGCACCTGCACGGAGGTTGTTTATGGAACGCAATGTATTTGGCCGGTTGATCGGCGGAGTGCTTGGACTCTCTTCGCTGGGAGCTCTAGGCGCATTGGGCTTTGTATTTGGCGGGGGAGCCACTCCGCCGCTTCCCGGAAAATCGGAAGGCGAATGGCGGCTACTGGACCCGGTTAGGTACGAAAATCTGAGCATTTTTCCGGTGGTGAGCGCGAACGCTTACGACACGAGCTGGTTTTTGACGCTGGATGAAGGGCTGGCGAGCGGCGAAGTGCAGGTTCGCGAGCAGGGGTCGGAAGGGATGGCGCGCAGCCGAGATGGTGTGGTACGGCCTGCAGATTCGAATGCGGCGTCGGTAAATCAACTAGTGTTGATCAATCGCAGCAAGCGGCCGCTGCTTTTGTTGGCGGGCGAGTTGGTGAGTGGAGGAAAACAGGATCGAATTATCGGGAAGGACCGCCTGGTGCCGGTAGGATCGAAGCCGCTGCCGCTGGATGTTTTTTGTGTTGAGCATGGGCGGTGGTCGTCTGGCGCGAGCTTTACGGATGCGAAGACGATTGTGCACCCGAGCGTGCGGGAGCAGGCGACCTTCCAGAGGGATCAGGGGCGTGTGTGGAATGCGGTGCGAAGCGGAACGACGGCGGAGGCGACTGCGTCTGCGGGCGCGGCAAGGTTGGCGGCGCCCAGAATCGCTCGCACGATTCAAGACGAGGCGCCGACAGAGTCTTACCAGAAAATTTATGAGTCGCGCGAAGTGCGAGGCTCAGTGGAAACATACGTGGAGGAAGTGCGGCGGCGGTTCGCTCGGGAAATCTCTGGGTTGAAGGGGGAATACGTGGTTGGGGTGGTGGTGGCATATGGAGGCGAGGTTACGTGGAGCGACATTTTCGCCTCGAGCGATTTGTTTCAGCAGTATTGGAAGAAACTGCTACGCAGCTATGTGGTGGAGGCGCTGGCGCGGCCTGGCTACCACGAAGTGGCGTCCCGCGAAAACGCTGGAGAATTTCTGCGGCGGCTGAACGGGCGAATTCATGAGGAGACGGAACCGGGCGTTTATCGCTGGCGCGAAATAAACGAAGGGCGGTTGTCTCAGATTGAGCTGGACGCGCTGGAACCGAAGCTGGTGACGCTACACCGGCTGCTAATTCACCGCACGAGTTGACACGAAAAAACCCAGGCTCTTCGCCGCGACACGGCACAGGCCTGTGGGAACGATTCAACGGTGTCAGCTAGGAAGTAGGCCGCACTACGCTTGGATCCGCGCAGCTTGCGAGAAGATCACTTGCAGTTGCCGGCCAGGATGGATGCTGGAGTTGAGGCGCGATTTCGGCGAGCGGAGCGAGAACGAACTTGCGTTCCAGCATTCGAGAGTGTGGAATTTGCAATTCAGGGGTGTCGAGCGATTGATCGCCGAAGAGGAGGATGTCTATATCGAGGAGGCGCGGTCCTTTGGCGAAAGCTTTCTTGCTGCCGAGTTGGGATTCGATGGCGCGTAGGGCGCGCAAGAGATCGATGGGCTGCGAATTCGTTTCGCCTTCGACGACGCAATTAAGGAACCAGGGCTGGTCGAGATAATCGACAGGCTCGGTTTCGTAAAACGAAGACACTTTGCGAACGTTAAGATTCGCTGCCGGCAACGCGGAGATCGCAGCGCGGAGGTTTGCCGCGCGATCGCCCAAATTCGAACCGAAAGAAAGATATGTTGTTGTCATTTCGGCGCCCGCGAAACATCTGGCGACGGAGATTCCTAAAACAAGCGCGGCTGGCGGCGCGGTAATTCGCGGCCAAAGTATTGATATGCGCGTGGAGTCGCTACGCGGCCGCGCGGGGTGCGATCGATCATGCCGATCTGCATCAAGTAGGGTTCGTACATTTCCTCGATGGCGTCTTCTTCTTCAGAAAGTGCGGCAGCAAGCGTGCCGACGCCGACTGGTCCGCCGGCGTATTTATCGAGAAGCGCCAACATCAGGTTGCGGTCGACTTCGTCCAGGCCGCTCTCGTCTACGCCGAGCATGGCGAGAGCTTCCTGCGCGACGCCACGCGTGATCTTTCCGTCGGCGCGGACTTCGGCAAAATCACGCGCGCGACGCAGCAGGCGGTTCGCGATGCGAGGCGTGCCGCGGCACCGGCGGGCAATCTCTTCGGCACCACCCTCTTCCATTTGTATGTTCAGAATTTTCGCGGAGCGATGCAGGATGATGAGCAGATCTGCCGGCTCGTAGAAATCGAGACGATGGACGATTCCGAAACGCGAACGCAGGGGCGCAGTGATCAGTCCCGCGCGCGTAGTGGCGCCAATCAATGTGAAATGATTCAAATGAAATGGATGAATGCGAGCGCCAGGGCCCTGACCGATGACCAAGTCGACGCGAAAATCTTCCATGGCAGGATAGAGCACTTCTTCGACGGCTGCCTGCAAACGGTGAATTTCATCGAGAAAAAAAACTTCGTGCGATTCGAGTGACGTGAGAATTGCGGTCAGGTCGCCTTTGCGTTCGAGGAGCGGGCCCGCACTGGTTTTGATCGGGACATTCAATTCATTGGCGATGATCTGCGCGAGCGTAGTTTTGCCAAGTCCGGGTGGGCCATAAAGAAGAACGTGATCGAGAGCTTCGCCGCGATTGCGGGCGGCTTCGAGAGCAATCGAAATATTTTCCTTCACGCGCTTCTGACCGATGTATTCGTTTAAAGTTTTGGGACGGACGCTCGCATCCAGGCGCGCGTCTTCGTCATAGGACGCGGCTGAGACAATCCGTTCGGGCCGGTCCAAACGAGCGGCACCGTCTTTATCTTTGTAAACTGTCATGCGTTTTGCCGTTCCGTCGGCCATGTGCCCAGCGTCAGCACACCGAGGGCTTTCCGGCGTTGTGCTGTGCTTCTCTTTTCCGCGCCATTTCTTTGGACCATTCCGTTTGCACGAGCTTACCGTCTCTCAATTCGTATTCTGTGGCCATGATCACATCGCGCCAATCTCTTTTTGCGAGTTCGACCAGTTTTCTAACGCGTTCAAGATCATTCGCAGTGTGCAAAATGTTCAGCTGGATGCGCTCATCCACGCTGGGTTGCAGCTTCCAATGAAACTCGCGAAGAATAGTTTCCGCTTCATTGCGTTCTTCGCCGGCAAATTTTTCCTGCAGCGCAACCAGCACGTCGGGAGAAAGCTGCGGATTGGCCCTGTCATTATTCATTTTAGCGTCAGGCGTTATTCGCAGCGCGGCCTTTCGGCGCGCTCAACTCCTGGAGCGCGGCCTTGAGCAATTTTTCAAAGCTTGCGGTGCCGACTGAGCGCTTCCCTTCCACGACGGCATTCTCCGCGGTGCGTCCATCGTAACCGAGATTCGTCAGCGCGGAGACTACGTCCGCTTCGACGCCGGCCTTGGATGCGGGTAGTTTTTCTTCGGCGATGGTCACAGCTTCGAGCTTGTCCTTGAGCTCGACAACCATGCGTTCGGCTGTTTTGCGGCCGACGCCGGGAATTTTTGTGAGCCGCGCGACGTCGCCGGTACGAATTGCCGGGACAAGTTCTTCGACGCTCATTCCAGAGAGAATTTTCAGCGCCAACGATGGGCCCACGCCCGAAGCACCAAGAAGTAGCTCAAAGAAATGTTTTTCGCGCGAGGAAAGAAATCCGTAGAGCGCCAGAGCGTCTTCGCGGACATGCGTGTGAATCAGAAGTGTGACTTCGGTGTGAAGCTCGCCGAGCGCGGCGAAAGTGGAGAGCGGCACCGCAACCAGATATCCCACACCACCGACATCCACCATCACTTGGTTGGGGCGTTTGTCGGCAAGCACGCCGCCCCGTCAACGCGGGGGTGGGTTAGGTTACAGGGCGGGGAAAAGTGATACACCAGGAGCCTCGCCGATCCAAATTCAACTTCGGTTAGGTTCGTTACTAGCAGGAACATCCAGGCTTGGTGTCAGCGCAAGTCTAGAGAGCAGTTCATCGCCTGAACAGCCTTGGTATTACTTCTGTCAGGAGCCATACTGCGACGCCTCCCAAAAATCCGCTTGTGAAAACGGCTGTCCAGAAAAAGCGCGCAGTTCGCCTGCTGAAAGAATTCTTATCCCTAAACTCCTCCACGTCTTGCTGAATGATTACTTGTTCCGTGTTCGCACCGTATTTATTCTTGAATAGCCAACGCGCTCCGGTTTCACCTATGTGATCAAAACCTATGGCGTCCAGAAGATAAGGTCCTTTTGACGTGTAAGCATAGATCGGAAACTGATTTTTATAATAACTAGAAACGTACTGAAGCAGTTCAATTCCTGCTTGATTGGCAACCTTGTTTGCACCAATTTCCTCACCAAATTGCCGAATTTCCTCGGCTTTTTCCCCAACTCGCTGCTCCATCTCTTTGGAAGTTTGAACAGATTCATAGAAAAATATGTCGCAGAGCAGCGCATCTGGCGTCAAAACATTGGTCTAAATTATCTCAACTCAAAGACACCGATTTGGTATGCCGGTCCAGATCTGATCGCGAGCAAGATTCTCACTGAAAAAACTTCCAAACTTCTTAAAGCCGTTCGGATGGTCCCCGATAAAGAACAAAAGGGGCTAACAGCGACTAATTTGGGCGGGATGGTTAAAATAAAACCGGCAGAAATGGATTTCTACCGCTCGGTCATCGAACAAAGATTCTCTCAACAGAAAACAAACAAAGCGCTGGCCGATTTCTTGAAAGTGCTAGCGAATTCAGGTAGTTACGGCCTGTTTGTCGAGGTTAATACCGAGCGGAAAAAGAAAGAAAGGGAAATCAATTATTTTTCGGGTGAAACAACAGGGAGAGTCGAATCGAACTATGTAGAAAACCCGGGGAAATGGTATTTTCCGCCCCTCGCTTCCCTTATTACATCGGGCGGGCGGCTTTTGCTCGCGATGCTCGAAAAAAGCGTCCAAAAGAAAAAGGGAAGCTATCTGTTTTGCGACACCGACTCGCTTTGCATTGTGGGATCGGAAAAGGGCGGTTTTGTCGAGTGCCCAGGTGGACTGGTGAAATGGAAGCATAAATATGGAATTCGGGCTCTTTCGCTAAAAGAAATACAAACAATTGCCCAAGACTTCAGCAAACTTAATCCATACGATGCCTCTCTTGTACCGGAAATTCTGAAAATAGAAGATGTCAATCACCTGGATTGTAATCGCAGGAAACCTTTCCGTCAGCTATTTGGCTACGCAATTTCGGCAAAAAGATACGCGCTCTACTCGCAAACTGACAGAGAGATTCGGATAGAAAAAGCTAGCGGTCATGGGCTCGGTTACCTGTTTTCGCCAAAAAAGAGGAAAAAAGAAAAGGATGACGACGAAGAAACACCGCAATGGGTAGTGGAAGCTTGGGAATTTCTGTTGCGAAAAGTGCTAAAACTACCTTCAAAAGATCCGAAATGGCTGAATCTACCGGCCATGATGCGAATGGTTGTTACTACGCCAAACGTGTTCAAGCAGCACAGGCCGGAATGGCTGGGTCCGTTTAATTTCTTTTTGTTCGCGATGCTCTCCGAAACATTTGGCGGATATCCGGCAGGGTTCGACAAATCCAACTTTGTATTTATCACTCCTTACGAATCCGACCGCAAGAAATGGAGTTCGCTCAATGGCGTCAATCTCGTAGACGGAAAAACCTACCAAATCGCGATGCAGCCCACGATTGATCAGGACAGGGTAGTTCCCGAATCCTTCCGCATTCTCTTTCGCAAATACCTTGCCAATCCGGAAGCGAAATCGCTAGCTCCAGATGGTACGGTCTGCACCGGAACAACTCATGGCCTTTTACAAAGAGCAACGATCAATGCCAAGAAAATAGTTCCTGTCGGAAAGGAGACTGATCGCCATTGGGAACAGGGCGAAGATCCAAGCATGGTTGATTCTGGTATCTACGTTTTTGAGAAAAAGACGAAGCTGGTTGTTGCCGAAGCTTCGGAGCGGAAAAGGTTGGCTGCCATTGGTCTTAGGCGATTGATGCGGGAATGTAAACCGAGCCAAGCTCCTATCTCCAAGGCCATCAAAGGTGAGCCCATTCGTCGTCGAACCCTCGCGATCATCCGGCAGGTGGCAGCCAAGATCATTGCGTGAGTAATGGTACGGGACATGTCCGGTAACCCGACTTAGCTGTCTGACGCGAAACAACTCGGCACTTCGTGCGTATAGTAGATTGAGGGTGTTCGGAAGGAAGGTCCTTTACGACCCGCAAGTTGACACGATTTTCCGAAAGGAGTTTCATGACCAAAAGACTCGGTTTTGTGTTTGTTGCATTGATGGCAGTTCCCCTTGCTCTGCTCGGGCAGGAGAAACCACCGGCGTCGTCCGCTCCACCGGCGCAGTCCACTCCGCCCGCGAACCCGATTACCGCGAGCGAAAAAGGTTTTTACTCGTTTGTAAGTAGCGCGGTCGTCGGTGCGGCGCAGAAAATGCCGGAAGAAAACTACTCCTTCAAGCCGACACCGGAAGTTCGCACTTTTGGCCAGCTCGTTGGCCATGTGGCCGACGCTTCGTACATGTTCTGCTCGCAAGCCATAGGTGAAGCAAACCCAGCAAAGGACATCGAAAAAACGAAGACGTCAAAGGCGGACCTCGTGGCTGCGCTCAAGGACGGAGTGGCGTACTGCAACAAGGCATTCGACAGCATGACCGATGCAAAAGGCAGCCAGATGGTGAAATTCTTCAACTTCGACTTAGCGAAGCTGACGTTGTTCTCGATCAATTCGGCGCACACGGATGAGCACTATGGGAACATGGTGACCTATCTGCGACTGAAGGGGATCGTGCCGCCGACAAGTGAAAGCCAGTCTGCACAGCCACCGAAGTAAGAGGCTCGAACACCAACTCAGCAAACCGCCATGTCCTGGTAAACGCTTAACCCTCCATCATGTGGACACTGGAACGAACATGTCCGGTTTCGCGACTTATCAGGGACTTACCAAGGGTTAAGGAGGCTGTCAGTCCTTACGAATAACGTTTGCGTCACAGCCACCTCGAATCTTGCCGCTGCTTGGGCATAACCCGTTTTTACGGCTCCAGTCCCATCCGCTTCAGCAACGCTGCGTACCGCGGATCCTCCCGTAGTGAGGCAAAAGCCGGACCAAATCTCACCATTGCCGCGAAATCACTCTTTTCCGCCGCCGCCTTCTCTAGCCACTCAAACGCCTTGTCCTTTTCCCCAAGATACGCATAACCCCGCGCGATGTCCGTCGGATCAACATAGATTCGCTTCGCCTGCTCGTCCATGATTTGAATCACGGCTTTCGTCGCTCCGCGAACACCCGCCTTCGCATAACCGCGCTTCGCGGCCTCCATCCGCGCCAGTTCGTTCGCATTGTTGCCGAGCCGCGCGGCCTTCTCCCATTCTTCCAACGACTGCAGATATTTTCCCAGCGCGAAATAGTTCGCTCCCAAGTTTCCGTGTGCTCCGGGGTGATTCGGATCGATCTCCAGTATTTTCGTCAGTTCCTCGATGCTCTTCTCATATTCTCCTTTCCAGAAATCGGCCTGGGCCAAGTTCAACATCGCGTTCAGGTTGAGCGGCTCCAACTCCACAGCTTTCTGGAAGTGTCCGCGCGCTTCATCGAGCTTGCCTAAGTAGGCTAAATGATATCCATATAAAACGTGGCTTCGCGCCGTGTTGGGATCGAGTGCCAGCGCTCGCTCGTATTCCCTCGAGGCTGCCGCCCACTCCCAATTCATGTCGTGCGCCATGCCCAAGACCGCGTGTGCCTCGGCCAGCGTATCGTCCAGCTCCAGTGCTTTCCTTGCGAAAATCTTGACATTGGGAGCTGTGTCCTTTTGCGCCACCGAGGTATAGTCCGCCAAAACGTTGTAATAATCCGCCAGCGCCAGGTACGCCCGCGCGTACCTTGGGTCCTTATCAATCGCCTGCTGAAGATACTGCTTCGCTTTTTCCAGGCTCTCCGGTGTGCGCTTCTCCCAGTAATATCGGCCCTTCAAGTACAGTTGATACGCCTCCGGATCCGCAGTCTCTCCCTTGTGCACTTCGGCCTTTTGCGCTCCGCTCAAATGCTCCCGCAGCCGCGCCGATACTTCCTCCGCAATCTCTTTCTCCACCGCCAGCGCGTCCGCCACCTTCCGGCTGTATTGCTCGCTCCACAGGTTCCGGTTCGTGCGCACATCCGTCAACTCCACCGCGACCTCCAGCCCATCCCCCCTCTGTGTCACTCGGCCGGTCACCACGCCATTCACCTTCAATTCGCCCGCTACCTTCCGAAGATCCACATCGCGGGCTTTATACTGAACGATCGCGCTGCGTGGCCGCACCGTCAAATCAGGCAATCTCGACAGGCTGCTGATTAAGCTCTCAGTCAGTCCTTCGCTCAGGTAGTCCACCGTTGCGTCCCCGGTCACGTTCGTGAACGGCAGTACCGCCAGCGCATCAATCGACGCTCCCGCCGCACCCGTCCAGCGCTGCACGCCGTACCACAACCCCAAGATCACCATCACCACCGCGACACCAGCCGCCAGCAGCTTCTTCCTATGCCTTCTCAGCAACGCTGCGGTGATTTGCGCATCCGAGCTCGTCCTGGCCCGCGCCGCACTGCCACTCAGCGTGGTTCCGGAAGAAACTTCTTCGTGCCCGCTCAGCGCCGGAATCGTCTTTCCCGACGATGTGTCTCGCCTCAATCTCTGCAAATCCGCGCGAATTTCCACGGCGTGTTGGTATCTTAGCTGTGCGTCTTTCTCCAGCATCTTCCCAATGATGCGTTCCAACTCCACGGGGACTTCCATATTGATACGTGCCAAAGCCGGTGGCTCCTTGTGCAGCACCGAATCGAATATCGCGCCCGTCGTTTCCCCGCGGAACGGCAGGACTCCCGCCGCCATCTCATACAGCACGATCCCAAACGAAAACACGTCGCTTCGCGCGTCCAGTTCCCGCCCCAACACCTGCTCCGGCGACATGTAGGCAATCGTCCCCACCGCAGTCCCCGGACTTGTTAGATGTTCCTCGCCCACTTCTAACGTCAGCGCACCGTCAATCGTCTGAAGAGAAGCCTTCTGCGTCATTACCTTAGCCAGTCCAAAATCCAGAATCTTGGCGTGCCCGCGCTTGGTCACAAAAATATTCGCCGGCTTGATGTCGCGATGGACTATCCCCTCGGCATGGGCGGCGTCCAGTGCGTCGGCCACTTCAATGCCAATCTCCAGCAGCTCCTCCAGCTCCATCGGTCGGCCCATGATGATCCTGTGCTTTAGCGTAGCGCCATCCAGGAATTCCATAGCGATGAATGCCCTTTCCCCCTCCTCGCCGATATCGTAAATCGTGCAGATATTTGGATGGTTGAGCGCCGATGCGGCACGCGCCTCTCTCTGAAAGCGCGCCAACGCCTGCGGGTCTTTCGCTACATTGTCTGGGAGGAACTTCAGCGCCACGTTGCGGTGCAGCCGGGTGTCTTCCGCTTTGTAGACGACACCCATGCCGCCCCCGCCGAGTCTCTGGAGAATGCGGTAGTGCGAGACGGTCCGTCCGATGAGCGCGTCGGGTACCGCCATAGTGGGTTCATCTTAGGTTGCGATGTGAGGCAAGTCAACGAAGCGACTCTTGTAAGCCAAACCGTGTCATGCTGGTGGTTAAGTCATTAAGGCCATTTAGTTCCTGGTAAACGTCGAAATCGTACAAGTGAAATTCTGCGCGAAAGCCGAAACGGCACTTGTCCGGTTTGGCTTACCGGGAGTTGACGAGAGGGAGGCAACTCCCGGCTATAAGGTCTGAACCCGCGAACCCTGGATCGAAAAGCCGCCGATAATGATTAGTAAGGATGCGGCACCGATCATTTCGTTTCCGATGAAGAACCCCACCTTTGCAACAGTGAATACAGCCTGAATCAACACAGCGAAGCCACAGATCAGGGCGATAGGCTTGCCCAGACGTGCTTCCCCGCACGTGGCGACCAGCACAATGAGTGCCAGGACGATCCAACTCCACGCCATCGAGAGAAAGGCAACCTCGAAAACAAATTGCAGAGCAATCGGCAGATTCGATGCATGCACGGCCGGGGCGGAGATCTTTTGATACGCGAGGCAATGCATGGCGGCAGCCACAAGCAGCACAATGCAACCTAGCGTGACCAACGTGCGCGACATGGTACGGCGAGTAATCATCTGATTTGATATTTCATCGTCAGGAAGAATGGAGTCGTAGTTGCAGAACGAGTTGGAGGATGCCTCAAGAACGCGACTGCGTCAATAGTGGCGCCGGGCAAGCGGGCGATAAACGCGCAAACCGGACAAGTGAAAATCGGCTTCATTCGCGTGCTTTAGTGTCCCATGTTTTGAGAAAGACTAGGGCCAAGACCGCAATGAATGTGAAGAAGAATCCAAGTAGAAACCACACCCATTGCCGCCTCCCCCACTCTTTGGCCAACAGCGCACAAGCGAGGCCAAAAAGCGGACCGGCTATGACAAACCAAATAAGTTCGCGGTACAGAACGGCGTGGCCTACAAACATGGCAAGAGGTTAGCGTCAGAAGCCAATTGTGGCAAACAGGTTTGAACTAAAGTGCGCAGAGATGGTGGCTCTTGGTCTAAATCCTAATTAACGCGCAAATCGGAGAAGTGAGTCTGCCCACTGTACT